>Ga0265292_1000261_pt1 | contig 90829 bp, 75 predicted proteins | sample Munlanlewell296A_FD_189080 | JGI IMG/M metagenome (GOLD analysis project Ga0265292, IMG submission 189080) | Leachate microbial communities from a municipal landfill in Southern Ontario, Canada - Leachate well 296A | ecosystem: Engineered > Solid waste > Landfill > Unclassified | place: Canada...
CGCTTCAATGGCTACCCGGGCCTTAAAGGCCGACGTAAATTTTCTTCTTTTTGCTTTCATAATACCACTGTTAAAATTAGACTTTTTTCAACTTAACCAGTGGTCTGAATTTTGGGGAGTATTATATGAGTGTATTGACTTCTATTGGAGGAGATCTACTTATACAGTCCAATGATAACTTAGCAAGTCTGATTGGATTAGAAAATATTACCACAGTTGGTGGTAACCTTACGATTAATTACAATGATGTGCTGCCTGTTTTGACTGGATTGGAAGGCTTAACCTCGGTGCTGGGCGATCTGATAATTTCCGGATATAATATTACAAGTCTTACCGGACTTGAAAGCATGACTGCTGTCGGTGGAAATCTTAAAATTTTAGGCAACACATTACTGATTAGTATGGCAGGATTGGATAATTTGACTTTCATTGGGGGAAACTTTATTATTGACCACAACCCTGCTTTGACAAGCATTTTAGAATTGAATAATGTTTCTTACGTTGGGGGTGGTCTTTATTTTCAGAATAATGATTTATTAACAAGTCTGGCGGGATTAGAGGGCTTGAATTCGGTTGGAGACCTATCTTTGGTCTACCTCCCTCTTACAGATCTGACCGGGTTGGAGAATCTGACTTCAGTTAGGTGGAGATTGTTAATTTATTTATGCAATGCTCTTGAGAGTCTAAATGGATTAAATAACCTGGACTCTATAGGGGTAGAATTGCAATTAGGGGGTAACAGTTCACTGACAAGTCTTGCTGCGCTGAATAATTTGACTTATATCGGAGATCTTATTCATATTAGTGGTACTGCCCTGACCAATCTGACGGGATTGAATAGAGTGACTTACATCGGGGGATCGCTTAACATTGGTTCTAATCCTGAAATGACAAGTTTAACCGGATTAGATTCATTGAATTCAGTTGGCAGTATGCGCATTTCGCAAAATAGTGCTTTATTGAGTTTAGAGGGCCTGGAAAGTGTGACTTCTGTCGTGGAAGATGTCACTATTTTTTACAACGACTCCCTGCTCGACCTGACGGGATTAGAAGGCCTTACTTCAGTCGGGGGTAGATTGATAATAAATACCAATAATGCTTTGAGCAGTTTAACGGGCTTAGATGCATTGACAACCATCGAAGGAAATATTAAGATAAATGATAGTCCTGCCCTGATAAGCATGGCAGGGCTTGAAAGCCTGAATTCCATAGGAGACAGCCTTTTCTTGAAAAACAATACTGCCCTTACCAGTTTGGCTGGTCTGGATAATTTGACCTCCATCGGTGGTGGACTTTGCCTGGAAGCCAATAACAACCTAAATACCCTTTCCGCATTAGGGAATTTGACTTTTATAGGCGGAGATCTTAAGATTAATTCCACTTATGCTTTAACAAACCTTAGCGGCCTGAATAATGTCAATTATATCGGTGGCAATATTGATCTTGAATTAAATAATGCACTGGTTAGCCTGGCCGGGCTGGATGATGTCGATTCCATCGGAGGACTATACATCGGTTCTCATATTAACCTTATAAGCCTCGCTGGTCTGAATAATTTAATTGACATCAATGGTAATGTTGAAATACATGATAATCCTTTATTGCCAGCCTTCACCACTTTGAATTCATTGAATTCTATAGGCGGAGACCTCAAGATTTATAATAATCCAATGATAACCAGTCTTGCAGGTCTAGATAATATTGATGCAGGTTCAATCAGTAATTTATCCATCCATGATAACATTAACCTGGCCACCTGTGCTGTTCAAAGTGTGTGTTTTTACCTGGCAGCTCCCAATGGCACCGTCGAGATCTACAGTAATGCAGCGGGTTGTAACAGCGAGGAAGAAGTAGAATCAATCTGTGGAGAGGCATATCCTTTGAATTTGTCGGTTTATGCGCAAGAAGATACAGTATGCATAAATGATTCAGTACTTCTTTCTTCCACTGTTATCGGAAATATTGGTGAGTGCAGCTTCTTATGGACATCCCAGCCTGCCGGATTTTATTCGACACTTCAAAATCCGAATGCTTTTCCTGATCAACCAACCTTATACAGATTGTCGGTTACTGCCGGTTATCAAACGGCTGAAGATTCTGTATGGATTTACACTTTTCCATTGAGTTTATCGGTTTATTCACTTGAGGATAGTGTTTGTGCTTATGATGCAGTAAATCTTTATTCTACAGTTTCCTGTGATAGTGTAGATTACAATTTTTCCTGGACATCCCAGCCTCCTGGATTTTATTCGAACCTGCAAAACCCTGTTGCATTTCCTGAACAATCAACATTATATATATTATCGGTTAGTGCCACTTATCAAACGGCTGAAGATTCTGTTTGGATTTATATCTATCCTTATCCAACACAGTTTTCGCTTTTAAACGGTGGATTTATTTGTGATGGAAGCTCAGGATTAGAACTGGGTCTTGATGGTTCAGAACTAAATAATGATTATGAATTGCTCAGAAATTCAAACATTACAGGAATTACTGTTCCGGGAACAGGTTTTCCGATCAGTTTCGGATTTCAAAATATTGAGGGGAATTATGCGGTAGGTGCAACAAATGGGGTGACTGGATGTCAAGGACAAATGGCAAACACTGCCGATATATATTATTTCAATTATAATTCAACGGATCAGATTTGCTTGGTCAATGTAGATTCTTCAACCATGAAGAACATGATTATGTGGGATAAAACACCAGATGATGCGATTGCCTCATATAATATTTATCGGGAATCAACCTCTGGTGGAAGTTTTGAAATGATGGGTAATGTTTCTCACACTATAATGAGCGTCTATTTAGACAACACTTCTAGCCCGCTCCAGAGATCGTTCACCTATGGAATAACTACTTTGGATACTTGCAATAATGAATCATCAATGAGTGCGGTTCACACGACTATGCACTTAAATATCAACACAGGCATTAATTCGTACAATTTAATCTGGACTCCGTATCATGGATTTGATTATCAGACCTATTACATTTATAGAAGACAAGCGCCTGAAGGGTTTCAGATTATTGATTCTGTCCCAAACAGCATCACTTCTTATACCGATTTGAATCCCCCGGCCGGAATCCTTGACTTTGTCATCGAGATCAGAAATGAAAACGGTTGCAATCCACAGAAAGATAATAAATCATACATATCAGTATTTTCCAATATTATCAGCACCAATGTCGGGATAGAAGATCTGGAGAAATGGTCTGGTATCATATCGGTATTTCCCAATCCAACCCGTGAAGTTTTAAACATAGAAATCGGCGGGATTTCCGGAGAGTTTGAAGCTGATATCTACATCCACGATATAAATGGACAAAAATTAATCTCTAAATATATCACCACAGCAAAGACGAGCATTGAAATTAAAGACCTCAGACCAGGTGTTTATATTTTACAAATTAAGCAAGGGAACACAGTGATCACCCGCCGTATGGTTGTGATTTAATTTTATCCATATAACCAAAAACCAAGCCTTATGAAAAAGTTATTTTACCTTTTTTATCTTTTGATAGCTTTAACGAGTTATAAAATCAATGCCCAAATCATCAACATCCCCGATGATTTCCCAACAATTCAGCAGGGAATTGATGCTTCACAGGTTGGGGATACGGTATTGGTGCAGCCGGGAACATATGTTGAACAAGTTATTTACAATGGAAAAAATATTACCGTTGGCTCTCTCTATCTATTGACAGGGAATGAGGATTACATTGAACAAACAATAATAGATGGAGGGGCTTATGGGTTGCCTTGTGTTAGGATTATTAATGCAGAAACGGATGCGAAGCTAATAGGTTTGACACTACAAAATGGTTTTGTCGGTTCAGAAACATATGGTGGTGCAATGTATATTACAGGTTCTAGTCCATATCTTGATCATCTTATAATTAAAGATAATAACTCTCAAAGTGGAAAAGGAGGAGGAATTAGTTGCATTTATAGTATCGGTACTGTTACTATTAAAAATTCAAAGTTTTTCAATAATATTTGTAGTAGTGAAGGCGGAGCAATTTTTTTATTTGGTGGCGATGCTGATATTATCAATTGTGAATTTTATAATAATACTTGCAATAATGGTGAGCGGCGAGGTGGTGCAATTCATATAAACAACATTAATAATAGACAAACAGAAATAATCAATTGTGCATTTTATAATAATAGTGCAAACAATGGTGCCGCAATCTATTTTGCTGAAAGTGGCTGCTTAACATTGATTAACTCAATCATATATAATAATACCGGTGAGACAGCTTTATTTATACTAGGAGGCTCAACAGATTGTGTCAACTTTGTTAATACTATAATATCCAACAACAGTACACCAATCGGGATTTTAAAGCCAGGGACAATTGCTCCAAGAATGATTAACTCAATTGTTTCAGGGCATTCGGAATTTAATATTAAAATAACTGGCGGCGGCCCTATTTATATAGACTATAGTATAATTCAGGGAGGAACTTCAACAATCAGTGTCGTATATCCAGAGCAACTTCAATACTGGGAAAATAATTATGATGGAAATCCATTATTCGTCGACCCAATCAACGGGGATTACAGGCTCTCTGATTGCAGCTCAGGAATCGGAGCAGGAATAGATTCACTTGTAATGGCTGAACAATTAGTCACAGCACCAGATTATGATTTCTTAAATTCAACAAGACCTCAACCTCTGGGTTCATTTCCTGATATCGGGGCATATGAAAATTTACTTGGTATTCCCCTCACACCACCAACAATCACCTTACAACCCATCGGAACTTCAAAGTGTGAAGGTGAATCATATACAATGATAGTGGATGCCATAGGATCACCAGAAATTTTATTTCAATGGCAAAAAAATGGTAATGATATATCTGGAGAAAATAACAATGTATTGATATTAAATAATTTGACTCCTCCTGACGAGGCTAATTATCGATGCCTTGTGACCAATTCCTGCGAGACCAAGTATAGTAACCAGGCGTTTGTTGAAGTAAAAGAATACCCGGATGTGACTTCACAACCCCAGAGCGAAATATTGTATTTCGGGAATGTTGCACAATTTATAGTCGGGGCAACTGGTGATGATCCCCTTTTGTACCAATGGTATGGCCCTTCGGGATTATTGGAAGATGATACTTTGTCCCAGCTAACAATCACAATAGTTTCCGCAGCTGATGTCGGAAATTATTATTGTACCATCACTAATGTCTGCGGCTCTACCACAAGTAATTCCGCAACACTGACTGCCTATGACCAACTCATTATTAGTGCTGGTACAGATGAATCTATAATGTTAGGAGATAGCACGATTTTAAACGGAAGTTACACGGGTGGATCACCTTCGCTTGCAATTCATTGGACTCCCGATACATTATTGTACGACCCAAATATCTTGAATCCTCAAACTGTGGCACTATTCAGCAGCCAGGCCTTTACTCTTACTATTAACGATGTATTGGTGGGCTATCAAACCAGTGATGAGGTTTCTGTAACTGTTATTGAAGATGACACCTTAGAATACTTTAGTGGCGAAAATGACACCTTGTATCAATATCTGACAAGGGGAAATTGTGGATATATCTCCGGCAACAATTGTGACCTGGATAAAATCAAGGCTAACTATTTCACGGATGAATTGATTTCATATGATGTTGAGAAAGTACTATTGCGGTTTGGAAAAGCTGTTAAAACGAGTGCTGGCGAAGTTCCGGTTAAGATAGGAATATGGGCCAAATCCGGCGATAATGATAAGCCGGGGGATCTTATTAATAATATAACCGTGCCCTTGTCCCAGATTGTTCAGGATTATACAGCCGGAATCATGACAACCGTAACTTTCCCAACACCAGTTGCTGCTCCCAAAGACTTTTTTGTTGGCGTATTTCTTCCACTAAGTACTGGTGATACGGTGGCTTTGATGACAAATATTGATGGAAACTCTGAAGCCGGGATAGCGTGGACACTTAATGCCGCTAACGAATGGATTTCTTATTCATCAGATCCGAGGTTTTTCTTACGAGTTTCCAATGCCATTTTCCCCGTTGTCAGGCAAAATAATGTGGGGATAAATGAATTCATTGGAACGTCCGATAAATTAATAATTTTCCCCAACCCCGCCAACGACATCCTATACATCATGCTTAATGAGAGTATGCAAATTATTAAGGCAGAGATGATTATTTATGATTTACAAGGAAAGGCTCATATCTCACAGCAGATTGAGAATGATAAGAGCAGTATTTGCATCAGTAACCTCAGACCTGGAGTTTACATCATTAAGGTTAAATATGATCAAACTTTAATGACCAGGAAGCTCATCGTGTATTAGTGAGTTTTTAAGGGTGCCCCTTGAATGCGTCACCCCCCATCCGTCATCTGAAAAAGATAAACCCTTGCAAGAGTACTTCCTGCAAGGGTTTTCAATTTTCATTTGTGCCCAGAGCGGGTCATGTTGGGAAAGAATCAGGGATAGCACTCAGGGTGATATTTTTCGAGCGTAATTTAAGGAGGTGTCCGATACCCTCTATTGTCCTCCACATACCAAGCAGGAAATGGAAGATTGGAAATCACAAATTGTGATATCCAATACTTTCGATTGATCCATGGTCATTCTTCGCCAGCAAAAGTGAGTTGGCAGGCATATAAATATAAACCTGAACAGAAAAATGCCTTATCTTAGCATAAAACTTTAAATAATATGCTGACCAAGAAAAAATTAAAAGAGACCATCGACAAATTCCCGGAAAGATTTACTGTTGACGAACTCATTGATAAGATTATTTTAATAGATAAAATTGATAGGGGTAACCTTCAGTCCGAAAAAGGGGAGATCATTTCCGAGGAAGAATTGGAAAAAGAAATTGAGAGATGGTTCAAATAAACTGGACAAAGCTGGCGGTTGAGGATTTGAAAAGCATATCAGATTATATTTCAGGAGATTCCATAAGATATGCAAGAATTCAAGTCCTTAGACTGAAATTAAGGACAGAAATATTAAAATCCAATCCCCTTTCAGGTAAGCCTGTGCCGGAATTTGAAAACGAACAGTTCAGAGAGCTGATTGAAGGGAATTATCGTATCATATATAAGATTGTCAACAAAAACAGAGTTGACATTTTAACTATTCATCATTCATCAAGAGACTTGACACGAAGGCGAATCCGATAAAAGAAAAATCCAATTCTACCTCACCTTAATATCATAAGGAAGCCTGGCCTGGATGCCCTGATAGTCCTTTATTTGCTTCAGATACTGGTAATAAGGATAATATTCACCAAGTTCTTTTTCCATCCTTCCTGCGCTTGTGTTCCCGGTGAATTCATCCAGAATTTGCTGGAAAGGGTCTTTCTGAGCAGGCAGCGACAAAATGTTGTATTCCCCTACAGCAGCAAGTTCGGCAGCCAACCTGATTGCATCCTGCAACCCGCCAAACTGGTCGATCAGACCAAGTTCCAAAGCATCTGCACCGCTCCATACACGACCCTGCCCGATGGAATCGACCTGGCTGGCCTCCATTTTCCTTCCGGCTGAAACCAGTCCGAGAAAATTATTGTAAATCTTATCGACCTGCCGTTCAAACAGAATCGTTTCATAGCTGGTCAAAGGCCTGATAACATTGGGAAAATCGGAATATTTATTGGTCAGTGCGTGATCAAAGGTTATACCGAGCTTATCGTTAAATAGTCCCTGCATGTTCGGGATTAAGCCGAAAACACCGATCGAACCGGTAATGGTCGAAGGATCTGCTAAAATCTTGCTGGCCGAGGCAGATATCCAATATCCTCCTGAAGCGGCAACATTTCCCATTGAAACAACCACCGGTTTTTCTTTTACCGCCAATTCCACTTCGCGACGGATGACTTCCGAGGCCGTTGCACTGCCTCCCGGAGAATTTACGCGGAGGACAATGGCTTTCACTTTATCATTTTCCCGGGCCTGACGAATTGCTTCCGACATTTTGACTGAACCAACGGTCCTGTCATCGCCTTTCCCGTCAATGATGTTTCCAATAGCATAAATTACAGCAATTTTATTCGAAGAAAATTTTTCTTTAACCTTAGGAGGAACCATCGTGTATTTGGCCATAGAAACCGTTGCGATCTTCTCATTTTCTCCCAGGCCGGTCTTTGCCCTGAGTTCTGCCAGTAATTCATCTTTATAAAAAAGTCCGTCTACCATTTTCGAGGCTAAAGCTTTGTCAGCATCAAGGGCGTCCAGGTTGTCTGCAATCAAATTCAGTTGATCCTGGGAAAGGTTTCTGCTTGAAGAAATATCGGCCAGCACGATTCCCCACATACCGGTAATCATCGCGTTTAACTGTTCACGGTTGGCATCGCTCATCTTATCGAGCATGAACATTTCGACTGCGCTTTTATATTTTCCGTGCCTGATCACCTGCATATCGATATCCAGTTTTTCAAGCGTACCTTTCAGGAACATAATCTCTGCATCAAGCCCCCTGAATTCAATGGCGCCATCGGGATGCAGATAGATCTTGTCGGCAACGCTGCCTAAGTAATAGGCTGACTGCGAGTATACTTCACCATAGGCGATGATAAATTTCCCGCTTGTTTTAAAATTGAGCAATGCCTGCCTGATTTCCCTTATCATGGTCAACCCTGATGGAACAATTCCCAGGTCTAAATATATCCCCTTGATGTTAGGATCAGACTTAGCTTTTTCAATATTCTTCAAAATTTCATCAAGGCCTGGATTTTGTTCCATGTCGAATCCGGCAGGGGAGAAGAAGCTGAAAGGATCTTTCGGCTCCCGGTCAAGGATAGGTTTGTCCAGCTTGATTTGAAGCAAAGTGTTTGGCTCAATGGCAACGGCCTTTTTGTCGGCGAATGAAGCCAGTGAAGCAATGAGTCCCACGAAAATAAAAAACACCACCACCAGGACAATAATGAACCCCAGCATGGAAGCGAACATAAATTTCAAGAAGTCTTTCATAATAGTTCATTTTTAAAATATTTCAAATTCAAATCCTTACCATCAAATTCCGCATAAGTAAAATTAGTAATCCAATCGCCCAGTATAACCATATGGCGACCTGGTTGTAATTCAACATCAGCTGGCCTGTGGCGATGACCAAAGACAAAGTAATCAACCTCAAGCCCGTTTTTTAAAAGACCGGAAGCGTATTTATACAACATTTCATCTTCGATCCTGCTTAAATTTTCCTTTTTGTTTTCCTTTATCATATTGGCCAGGCGGCTTTTACTACTGAAATACAAACCCATCTTCGCACCAACATCGGGGTGCAGCCAGCGGAACAAAAATTGATTGAACCTGCTGCTGAAAACCTTTTTAAGAAATTTGTAACCATTATCACCTGGTCCTAAGCCGTCGCCATGAGCAAGGTAAAACATTTTTTCCATTATCTTAAGGATTTCGGGATGCGGATGCAATTGAATGTTAACCTCTTTTTGAAGATATTCAAAAGCCCAAATGTCATGATTACCGGTGAAAAGATGAACGGGGATGCCTTCTTCCGTCATTTGTGCAAGTTTTCCCAGCAGCCTGACATAACCTTTCGGCACGACCGTTTTATATTCAAACCAGAAGTCGAAAATGTCTCCCATAAGAAATATCTCAGCTGCATCCTTTCTTGCATGGTCAAGCCATGAGACGAGCATTCTCTCGCGTTGCAGGCTGCTTTCATAATCCGGAATCCCCAAATGAAAGTCGGATGCAAAATAGATCTTTTGTAGCGGCTTGTTTTGCTTAGATTCCAATCAATTCCCGATTTTTATACAATATTAATAAACTTATATGGAAAACCGATAGAAGTTATTGGCTTAACTGGTCGATTTCCGAAGCGAGAGCTTTGAAGTTATTTCCCCTGTAACGGATCATCATCTCTTTATCAAGCAGTATAAAATACGGGAGATCTTCGGGAATATTGAACAATGATTTAGCCGAGGAATATATATTCAGGTAATCAGTAACATTTGTCCACTTTTGAAGCCCATCCATCCGGATAGCATCTTCCCATGGTTCCTTATAGCTTTCCAGGCCGATGGCATACACAGCCGGCTTTACTTTGCCAGCTTTATTAATCAATTCTTTCATGGTAATATTTGCTTTTCTGCTTTGCTGATCCCAGGAAGCCCAAAAATAAAGAACCACCGGCTTTCCCAGCAGGGAATACAAAGGCACGGCATTTCCCGAAAGATTTTGAAGACTTATATCCGGAACTTTTTGCCCGATCGCGAGGCGTTTTTCGATCATTTCGTATTTTTTCTGCTCTTCCCTGGCCATTTCCAACCGTTTTTTTTGTTCAACAAGATGCTTATTATCAGGATATTTTATGGATAAACAAGAATCGATCAGCATGAAATACCTTAAATCTTCTTTTTCAGTCAGCACCTTTCTTTCCCCAAAACGCCTGTTGATCACAAGCAGGGAAGCAAGCGAACCGCAATGGTTTTCCAGGAAGCTGATGGCATATTGACGTTGATATTTAAAAATTTCCTGATAGCTCTTGTCGAGTTCCATTTTTTTTGTCTGAAAACCGGCCGACCGCTGGTAATCGGTATAAGATTTGCTCAATGAATCAACCTTTTTACGATTGGCTTCAAGAAACATTTCAAAATCCCGGTATAATTCGGAATCCGGGGATCCTTTCACTTCATATTCTTTTCTCAGGTTGGGAAGATCTGAAGATATTTCCACCCGTTTTTCCTCATCCAGGACCAGAGTAATGTAATTTTTATTATCGACTTTGATGAGGTAAAACCCAGGGCACTGCCGCCTGAACCGGAAACTAAAAGAACCGTCTTCTGAAATCTCCGATGTATCCAGTGTTATAGCTTTATTAATATCGATTTCACTAAGGGTAACTGACTTGCCTTTGAATGCGGGAAATGATCCTTTTACAGTCGTATTAATCCCCTTTGGGTCATTTTGAGAGCAACCTGAAATGAAGACGATGAAAAGAAAGATGAAATAAATGAAGATGATATTTTTTCTTGGCACACTCATTTTTTGTCCGATTTTGATTAATTTGGACAAAAATACGACCTTTATTAACATTAAATAAACAGGAATGCCTGATGATTTTTGAATAGATTGATTTTCATAGGAGTATTATTACTTTTTGGAGCTGATTTATTTGCCCAGAAAATATTATTGGTCGAGAATATTCATTCTTTGAAAAATTTTAAATATTACGAGGGGGCTGAAATATTATTTCAACTCTCAGGAAGCAAGGGCAGGATTTCGGACCATATCTTTGACCTCACTGATACTTCTGTGATCTTTGAAGAACATGGTGAAGTGAAGATGAGCAATATATCTTTCATTTTTCGCGAGAATTGGCTGATCCAGATTTTAAGAGGATTAAGCTTAACCGGGGGAGTGGCTTATTTTGGGGTTGACAGTTTTAACCGGTTGATCAACCATGAAGGCCCTGTAATTCAAACCGAGACTTTGCTGATTTCCGGCGGGATGGTCGCTTTCAGTTTCGCTTTAATACCTTTCAGATACAGAAAAATCAATACTTCGGAAAAGTGGCAGCTAAAGTCCATTGACCCGGACGCTTTTTAGCCAATGTTATTATAAATAAACTTCGGCTAGTAATGCCTTGATCAGTCTGGTCATTTCAGGCTCAACGTGGCTTGCTGCGTCGATCACTTCTTCGTGGGTTATTTCCACTATTTTTCCTTCGACCCCCAAATCGGAAATAACAGAAATGGCAAAGACCGGCAAGGCCATCTGTACAGCGACTATAGCTTCCGGGACCGTTGACATGCCTACCGCATCAGCTCCCAGGAAGCGGACATATCTGTATTCAGAAGGAGTTTCAAAAGTCGGGCCGGTAACCCCGGCATAAACCCCTTTGCGATATTTTATACCCAGACGGCCTGCAATTTCTTCCGCCTTTCGCAGGATCCCCGGATCATAAGGCTGGTTCATGTCAGGGAAGCGTGAGCCAAATTCATTATGATGCCTGCCTTTGAGAGGGTTTTCATTCATGAGGTTCATCAGGTTTATATGATCTTCGATAAACATCATATCCCCAACGGCAAAACTGGGATTCAGGCCACCACTTGCATTAGACAGTATTAAAAATTTGACACCCAGAAATTTCATGACCCGAACAGGAAAGATGACATCCTTTAGGGGATAACCTTCATAAAAATGAAAGCGGCCCTTCATGGCTATGACATTCCGGTTATTGAGCAAGCCTGTAATTAATTCACCGGCATGTCCTTCAACGGTGGAGGCGGGGAAATGAGGTATTTCTTCATAAGGGATGATAACAGGGTTTTCTATTTCTTCAGCAAGGCCGCCCAGGCCGGTACCCAGTACTATTAAGGCTTCCGGCGCGGCTTTTATTCTTTCCCTGATGAAATCAACGGCTTCCGATACTTTTGTGAACATAATCCAGGATCAGCTTATCAAATCTTATTTCATCGCTATCATGGAATTTAATCCTGATGGGGACATAGTAGACAGGCAACACATCCAGGTAAGATGAAAATTCGTCCTTGTCGAGTCGCGTCGCGTCTTTTTCGGTGGTGAAGATAACTTTATCTTTTGAAATGATACTCTGGTATTCCTGTGATATTTTTTCAAAATCATTGATTGTATATTGATGATGGTCGTTGAAATCGATGACTATTAATTCATTACATATTCCACGCAGGTATTCCTGCAACGGATAAGAATTAGCCACCCCGGCCACCATGATGATATAATTATATTTTGCAGCAGCCGGTGTTTGATTGGAACAAAGTTTCAACGGAACCGGGCTATCATAGGAGATATAGGAATAGAAAAGCTTCTGATGCCGTCTGGGATTTAGTTCTTTGACCAGGTTCCGGCGTGTAATGGGTGAAAAAATCCTGGGGGTTTTTGTGACGATAATCAGATCAGCCCGGCGGGCGCCATTAGCACTTTCTCTCAGCATCCCGGTGGGTAACAGATAATCATGCACAAAAAGATGATGATAGTCGGTGAGTATGATCGACTTCCCCGGTTTTACATAGCGATGCTGAAAAGCGTCATCCAGCAGTATCACTTCCGTATCAGGTTTTGCGGCAAGTATTTTAGAAATCCCCCTTTTTCGGTCTTCATCAACAGCTAAAACCACATCAGGAAATTTTTTCAGGTACTGCATGGGTTCATCACCAATATCAATTTGAGTATGCTCTGATGTCACCATAATAAAACCCTTGGTTTTTCTCCGGTATCCCCTGCTGAGAATCGCAATTTTGTAATTACTTTTTAATAGCCCGGCCAGGTATTCGGTATGCGGGGTTTTACCTGTTCCTCCGGCGCTCAGGTTCCCGATTGATATTACCGGGATATTAAAGCTTTTGGATGGAAGGATTTTCCAATCAAATAGCTTGTTCCGGATACCCATGATAAAGCCATACAGGCAGGCAACAGGAAATAATATTATCTTTACAATAACCATTACTTTAATGTAAAAATTAACGGCATGTTTCGTCAGCTCAATTGTTTTATAACCTTAAACTAACTTTATATATTTATACGGATAATTACTTAAAAGTAATAGAAAATAACTAAATTTTTTTATTATTTAAATAGTTAATAATTGTTAAAGGATGAAAATCAATGAAATCGTTCAATCTCTTGAGGAATTAGCCCCTTTATCTTTACAAGAGGATTATGATAATGCAGGTCTGACTGTTGGGCAGCCGGATTGGGAAACAGATGGTTGTTTGATCTGTATCGATGTTAATGAACCTGTCATCGATGAAGCAGTTCGAAATAATTGCCGGCTGATTGTCAGTCATCACCCTGTTATTTTCAAGGGCCTGACAAGGCTGACGGGTCAGACCATGACTGAAAGAATTGTAGCCAAAGCCATTCGGGAGGGAATAGCCATTTGTTCCATGCATACCAATCTTGACAATGTCCTGGAAGGGGTCAACAGGATCTTTGCTGAAAAACTTGGATTGCTTAATCTTTCTATCCTCAGGAAAACAAGAGGCCTTCTCAAAAAGCTGGTTACATTCTGCCCCGTCGATTATGCCGGCAAGGTGAGAGAGGCCCTTTTCGAATCAGGCGCGGGCCATATCGGTGATTATGATCAATGCAGTTATAATGCAGAGGGATTGGGAACTTTCCGGGCCGGTGAGATGGCCAGCCCTTTTGTTGGCAAAATTGGTGAAATTCATTTTGAGAGAGAAGTCAGAATTGAGACGATCTTTCCGTCTTACAGGCAGAAATGCATTATAGAGGCTTTATTTAAAACTCATCCTTACGAGGAAGTTGCTTATGATATTTATCCGCTTGAGAATGAATTTGAACAGGCCGGAGCTGGAATGATTGGTAAGTTGGAGCAGAAAATGACTGAAAATCAGTTTCTCATGAAATTAAAAGACGTTCTTAAAATCCCATGCATCAAGCATTCACCACTGTTGGGCAAAATGGTCGGAACAGTTGCCGTTTGCGGTGGTTCCGGCAGTTTTCTGCTACAGGATGCCATTCTTCAACAGGCTGATTTCTTCGTTTCTGCTGACTTTAAGTACCATCAGTTTTTTGATGCTGATAGCAAAATTGTCATTGCCGATATAGGACATTTTGAAAGTGAACAATTTACTTGCGACTTATTGGCCGATTATTTGAAGAAAAAATTTCCTACCTTTGCAGTCCAAATTTCAGAAACCCCGGGTAACCCGGTTAATTATTTTTAATTCAACTATTAATGGCAAAGGAAAATACTATTAAAAAGAATGCCGTTTCAGCAGAACAGCTATCGGATGAAGGTATTCAAAGGAAAATAGAAGATACATTATTGGCGGTTTACCAGTTACAACAACATGATTCACAAATCGATAAAATAAGGATGATAAGGGGCGAACTCCCTTTGGAAGTCCAGGATTTGGAAGATGAAATTATTGGTTTGGAGACAAGGATAGAAAATTATCATGCGGAAATAAAATCCCTTGATAAACTGGTGGCTGAAAAGAAGCAGGCTATCAAGGACAGCGAATCGCTGATAAAGAAATATGATGAGCAGAAGATGAACGTACGGAATAACAGAGAATATGATTCCTTAACAAAAGAAATTGAATTCCAGACTCTTGAGATGCAATTGGCTGAAAAAAGAATCAAGGAGTATTCAGAAAGCCTGAACAGTAAAGAGTTACAGATAAATGAATCGGAAGCGGTTTTAAATGAGAGGAAAAGCGATCTGGAGATTAAAAAGAGTGAGTTGAATGATATCGTTGAAGAAACTGAAATGGAAGAAAAAGAACTCGCCAAGCGCTCTGAAGAACTCCAAAGCCGCATTGAAGACCGTTTGCTTGTTGCATACCAGCGCATCCGCAAGAATGCGCGCAACGGCCTGGCCATCGTTCAGATCGAACGGGATGCCTGCGGGGGATGTTTCAATAAAATCCCCCCTCAACATCAGCTTGATATCAGGATGCATAAAAAAATCATCGTTTGTGAATACTGCGGAAGGATACTTGTTGATGATGACATAACGAGCATGGCTAAAAAAAGCTAAGACAAATAAATTTCTATTAAAGATGGTCCATAAAGCCCTCTTTTTTTATTTGGAATAAATTGTAACACTTGTAATATTTGCACGTCTGAGAATTGTAAATTTGTTTAAATATTTTACAAGATGCAACGACAAGGACTTTACCGCAGCCGCAAAGACCGGGTTTTTGGCGGTGTCGCCGGTGGCATTGCCCGGTCATTAAATGCTGATCCTGCCATTGTCAGGCTAATTTTTGCCCTTATGATCATTGTTGGAGGGGGGGGTATTTTATTATACCTGATCCTTTGGATCGCCATACCTGAAGAACCTTTTCAATTTTATCAGGAAAATGAGGCTGCGGGAGGGGCAAATCCCGTCAATGAGGAAGCATCACCGGGTTCTCCAATTCCTCAGGTGGTGTATCCACCACGGCGGAATAACGGTACGCTGATCGCCGGTCTGATACTGATTGCCATTGGCGCAATATTTCTTGCCGATCGATTTTTACCCAATATCCGTATCCATTTACATGACTTCTGGCCCCTGATCATCGTAATTGCAGGAATTGCCCTGATTTTCAGCAGCCTCTCCGGAATAAAAAAATCTTAGCCTATGAAAACGAAAAATATTATTTGGGGCTTAATCCTGGTCCTGATCGGGGTTCTGTTCATTCTGAAAAACCTTGATATCATTTATTTCAGCTGGTACAGTCTCTGGAGGCTATGGCCATTGCTGCTGGTCCTGATCGGGGTTACCATCTTGCCGGTTAAAGATGGCATCAAGGTAGTCCTGACTATCATCGTTTTGATAGCTGCTGCTTTTTTCCTGATTTCTTTCCCTAATTTTCATAATTGGAATGATGACAGGTCGATTAACAATTCCCGGGACAGGATTGATGACAAGGATCCTCAGGACATTGACCAACGGATCTTTGAGGCTTATGACAGCACTATTAATGAGGCAGATCTCATATTTGATGCCGCTGCAGGGAATTTCAAGATAGGGCAGTCAACTGACGAGCTATTTGAATTTGACCGGGAAGGGAATCTGGGCAGATATACATACTCTATCAAGGATCTCGGGACAAAACGGGAAATCAGGATTGAACTGGAAGAAGGCCGGATTATAAGGACCGACCTGAGAAACAAAGTTACAATGAAGCTCAACACGAACCCGGTTTGGGATATCAAAGTCGATGTAGGTGCTGCCAATATTGAGCTGGACCTGTCTTCATTTAAAATCCGTAAACTTGAAATTGACGGGGGTGCTTCTTCCATCAATATTCGGCTGGGCACCCTTCAGGCCGAAAGTAAAATAAAAATCAACTCAGGTGCTTCATCGATCGATATTAAGGTTCCCCAGGAGTTTGCCTGCGAAGTGAATACAAGCACAGTCCTTTCCTCTAAAGACCTTGAAGGTTTTAACAAGGTCGGTAACGGAACCTATGTTACACCTGATTTTTCTGACAAAACTAAAAATATTGTCATTGAAGTTGAGGCTGCTGTTTCGAGCCTTAATGTTGAGCGCTACTAAAATATTCTTTCTTTAAAGTCAGGAATTATTTTTATCCTGCCTGTCGGGATTATTGATAATTTTGCCCTTTTCGCTCAATTATTCAATTCATAACTGATGAAACGCCTTATTCTTGCTGCCCATTTGCTTCTCATCTCTACACTTTCATTCAGTCAGACAGGTACGATAAAAGGTTTTATATATGACAAAGCTTCCGGTGAGCCGGTCATTTTCACCAATGTGTATCTTTATCAGACTTCTTATGGATCTGCGACTGACGTAAACGGTTATTTTATTATTACGAAAGTACCTGCAGGGGATTATACACTTATGGTGACATACCTTGGATATGACACTTTAAGAATACCGGTTAGTCTTCAGGCAGGAGGTGTTATTGCCAAACAGCTTTATATGCAGGGATCTGCCATTAATTTGGAAACCATAAACATTTCAGCTGAATACCAGGAAGCCAGGACCGAGACGAAAACTTCTGTCGTGAAGATAACCCCAAAAGATATTGGCCAGATCCCTTCAATCGGAGGTCAGCCCGACCTCGCCCAATACCTGCAGGTGATGCCCGGGGTGGTTTTTACCGGGGACCAGGGAGGCGAATTATACATCCGTGGCGGGTCACCCATCCAGAACAAAGTCCTGCTGGATGGTGTGACGGTTTATAAAGCATTTCATTCAATCGGATTATTCAGCGTTTTTGAAACTGATATTATCCGGAATGCTGATGTGTATACCGGTGGATTCGGCGCAGAATACGGAGGCCGGATATCATCGGTGATGGACATTACAACACGGGACGGAAACCGGCAAAGGTTTGCAGGAAAAATCGGGGCGAGTACTTTCGGTGCCAACCTGCTGTTAGAGGGCCCGTTTAAAAAGGCGAAAGAAAATGGTGGAGGCAGCACGGGATTTATCCTTTCTGCTAAAGGATCATTCCTTGAGCAAAGTTCTAAGTTATTCTACAATTATATCGATACAGCAGGCCTGCCTTTTAATTTCATTGACCTGTACGGGAAAATATCTGTTCAGGCAGCCAACGGGAGTAAGATCAATTTTTATGGTTTTCATTACCGAGATAAAGTCGATGGATATAAAGCCCTTTCCGATTTTAACTGGCACAGCACGGGCGTAGGTACAAATTTCCTCGTTATTCCTGGAAGATCATCTTTTATAATGGAAGGGCATATTGCCTATTCGGATTATACGATATCTCTCGCCGAAGAAACCAGTCCGGAAAGAACCAGTTCTATTTCAGGCTTTGATGTCGGACTTGATTTTACTTACTTCCTGGGCAAAGATGAACTTAAATTCGGTATTGAACAAATTGGTTCCAGCACGGATTATACCTTTGAAAATGCGGCCAAAATTGAAATCAAACAGGCGGAAAATACAACTGAGATCGGCCTTTATGCCAAATATAAACTTACGGCCGGTAAGTTTCTGATTGAACCGAGTTTCAGGCTCCAATGGTATGCTTCTTTATCCACTGCTTCCCCGGAACCCAGGCTGGCAATCAAATACAATGTCACTAACCATTTCAGGCTGAAATTCGCAGGCGGGCTTTATTCCCAGAACCTGATCAGTGCCCGTTCCGACAGGGATGTGGTTAATTTGTTTTATGGTATTCTTTCAGGACCTGATAATTTACCGGATTATTTTGACGGGCACCTCAGAAAACATGCCCTGCAAAAAGCGACCCACCTGATCCTCGGGACAGAGCTTGATATTAGCGGGAAAATATCTGTTAATTTTGAAGCTTATTACAAAATATTCAACCAGTTAACTAATTTAAATCGCAATAAGATTTATGACGAGGATAAATCTCCTGAAAAACCTGGTTTGCTCAAAGAAGATTTCATCTTAGAAAAAGGTGATGCATATGGATTAGATATAACCCTGAAGTATGACCAACGAAGGTTTTATTTCTGGATAGTTTACTCTTATGCATTTGTGAATCGTTATTATGAAGATATTGACAGTGTTCTTCAGCATTACTACCCTCACTTCGATCGCCGAAACAATATAAACCTGGTAGGAACTTATCGTTTTGGCTCCCAAATGACATGGGAACTCAGTGCCAGGTGGAACTTTGGCTCGGGATTTCCATTTACCCAGACGCAGGGATACTATGAAAAAGTCTCATTTGATAATGGCATCTATTCTGATTATATTTCCAACAATGGAGAACTTGGCATTATTTACGGCGATCTTAATGAAGGCAGGTTGCCTACTTACCATCGGCTCGACGTGAATTTTAAAAAGAGATTTTACCTGAGCGAAGTATCAAAGATTGATATCGATCTCAGCCTGGTGAATGTATATAAGCGGAAAAATGTGTTTTACCGTGACCGGATCACCGGCGAAATCGTCAATCAGTTGCCATTTATGCCCAGCCTGGGTATTACCTGGACCTTCTAACAGCAGAATTGCAATCTTTACTTTGCTTCCAGCTTGAATCCCGTTCCATGGACGTTAGTGATATAAATGGTAGGATCTTCTTTTAAGTACTTCCGGAGTTTGGCGATAAAGACGTCCATACTGCGCCCGATAAAATAATCATCATTACCCCAGACTGATTTTAAGGCAATTTCGCGGGCAAGCAAATGGTTCCGGTTTTCATAAAGTAATTTTAAAAGGGCGTTTTCTTTGCGCGTGAGGACCCTTTCTTCTTCATCAAGCCGGAGTATCATATTTTTATGATCAAAAATATATCTTCCTATTAGGTACAATGGCTCTTCTTCCTTGACCGATGTCTGCAATTGGGCCATATAACGTTTCAGAATAGCCTGAATGCGCAGGCTGAGTTCTTCCGTGCTGAAAGGTTTCATGATATAATCATCGCATCCAAGGCGGAATCCTTTGATACGGTCCTCTTTCAGTGATTTGGCTGTAAGAAAAACAATCGGAATCGCTTCATTGATCTTTTTAATCTCTTCGGCAAGCGTGAACCCATCCATGACCGGCATCATGATGTCGAGAATACATAAATGAAACTGGCTGTTACGGAAAGCCAGGAGACCTTCTTTTCCATTTCTGCAAAGTGTGATATCATAATTCATCATCTCGAGGTAATCCTGAAGGACAATGCTTAAATTAGGATCATCTTCAACGAGAAGAATCCGTGGTTTCGTGTTGGTCATAATCCTTTGCCGATTTTAAAACGAAGGGTAAATATACATCAAATCTGCTTCCCTTATTCAATTCGCTTTTTAAATTTATATGACCACCATGGGCTTCAACAATGGTTTTGACATAGTATAATCCAATGCCAAAGCCTTTTACATTATATATGTTTCCGGTTGGGACCCGATATAGTTTTTTAAAAATCTGTTGCTGGTTTTCGAGACTTATACCAATTCCCCTGTCCTCAACTGAAATGATGAGGCCCCTATCGGTATTTTGCGTGCCTATTCTTATCCACGGCGCTTCAGGGGAATATTTGTTCGCATTGTCAAGCAAATTTGTGATGACATTTGTCAAATGCACCTTATCAGCATAAATATGGAATTTATTCGCACAATAATGAGTCTTAATTTCCCCATTCCTTTCCTTAACGGTTAAGCCAAAATTTTCAATCACTTCATTGATAATCTCATGCACATCGATCTCTCTTTTCTTCAGTCGGAATTGTCCTCTCTCCAGCAAGGATACGCTTAGAATCTGTTCTACATGATTTTGCAACCGGGTGTTTTCATCGAAAATAATTTTAGCGTACCGCTGAGTTCTGGCAGGATCCTCCAAGATGGATTTTTTCATGAGCATTTCACTCGCTAAAGAGATGGTTGCAATCGGGGTCTTAAACTCATGGGTCATATTATTGATAAAATCGGATTTCATTCCCGAAACCTTCTTCTGGCGGTTAAAAATATATAGGGAATAAGGAAAGCCAATGATAAGGATTATGGCGAATATGATAGAAAGGATAATCCAGTTCACCATCCTCATCAGGATCAGGTTTTGCTCGTCCGGGAAATAGGCTGATAATACATAATGATCAGAATCAAAGAAACCTATCATAGGAACCTGATGGTGGGAAGAAACCAGTTCTTTCCCATAGCGTTCATAAATCCCGGTAACTATTGAACCATCCCTCAAATCTATAATAGCAAATTCATACCCTTTTCCGATTTTCATGCAATTGAACTCTTCACTAATCTTGAAATTAAGCAGGTTAAGGTTCAGATCATGGATATCCGGCAAATTAGCAGGTGGATTTTCCATATTGGAACCGGATTTTTTTCCAGACTTTTTCAACTCGAAATTCAGCATCTGGTCCGAAACCCCCTTTAATGCAATCCTCACACTGCCGGTGAACTGCTCATCCATCAGGTTGTAAGCCTCCCTCACATAATATATCTGCGTGAAGAAAATTCCCAGCAATGCTATGGAGTTTATTAAGATGATCAGCTGAAAAAGATTCTTCTTCATTTAGTTAAAATATGCGGAAATTTAAAGATAATTAAATGTTAACATATAATTAACAGTTTTTAACAACCGTTTAACATTGGATGTATGGAATAGATGCTATATTTGCTTCAGAAAACATAATTAATATTATAAATTCAAAAGTATGAAAAAACTCGTTCTATTTCTCGCAATTATCGGCTTTGTGGCTTTTGGCGCCTTAAGCATTCAGAATCTTGTAGCATCTTCCACGCAGGTTGAAATGGTAAAGTTCGATAAGGACCCCAAAAAAGCCAGTGACAAGAAGGTCTCAGAATCTAAAGACACAAAGACTGAAGCTAAAACTACAGAAGCCGATGCTAAAGATTGTCCTTCAACTTGTTCAGATAAGTCAGCTTCTTCCAAATCATGTTGTGATAAGGAAAAAGAAAGTTGTTCAAAATCATGTCCTGATAAAAAGTAAGAATTTTTCTTTAATTAATTTGGTTTTTGGCCTTCCGTAGCGATGTGGAAGGCTTTTTTATTGAATGAAGATCACTAATTTAGCTGAATAATAATCAAGTGGAAACAGCCAAAACTATTTATCGGGGCGATCTCAGGACAGAGGCGCTTCATGTACAATCCGGTGTAACGATTACTACGGATGCACCCTTGGATAACCAGGGCAAAGGTGAGTTCTTTTCACCAACTGATCTTGTGGCAACAGCGCTGGGAAGCTGCATGCTTACTATTATTGGTATTGCTGCACGAACACACGGTTTTAGCATTGATGGGACTGAAGCGGCTATAACTAAATTGATGCTTTCCAATCCGAGAAGAATAGAAGCGGTGAGAATTGAGTTTAATTTTCCAGACTTTGCTTATTCGGATAAACAAAAAGAAATTATCGAAAGAGCAGGCCGCACCTGCCCGGTTGCACTGAGCCTACACCCGGATTTAAAGCAGAATATTACTTTCAATTTTAAGAGTCAGGACTCAGAATTAAAAATTAAAAATTAAAATCCCCAACTTAACATTCAACATTTAAAACTTAAAATTAAATTTTTATTCCCTTGACTTGCTGTCGATAATAATAGTGACCGGCCCGTCATTGATAAGCTGAATCTGCATCATGGCGCCGAATTCCCCGGTTTTAACGTCTTTTCCCAGATCAGAACTTAATTGCTTTACAAATTTCTCATAAAGCGGAATAGCGGTTTCAGGCCTGGCTGCGTGGATATAAGATGGCCTGTTCCCTTTCTTTGTGCTGGCATGCAGGGTAAACTGACTTATTACCAATATTTCACCATTTACTTCCATAACCGGAAGATTCATTACCCCGCCGGTATCATTGAAAATCCTCATCCTGCAGATCTTTCCGCAAAGCCACCCGATATCTTCCTGTCCGTCAGATTCTTCAATACCTAATAAAACAAGTAAACCTGGACCAATCCGGCTCTTTAAATTACCGCCAATGCTGACGCTGGCTTGTGTAACCCGTTGGATAACTGCTCTCATGATATTTCAAAGTTCGTGAAGATTTGCCAATCAGCAACCATCACCCTTTAAATTTATTAGCTTTGCTTTCCGGTATCAATATTATTTACTATTCAGGACTTATGGTTCGTTTGAGTGTTAATATCAATAAAATTGCCACGTTACGCAATGCCAGGGGCGGCAATGTGCCCGATGTTGTGAAAGCAGCCCTGGATTGTGAAAGATTCGGCGCCCAGGGAATTACCGTTCATCCCCGGCCGGATGAGCGTCATATCCGGTTCCTGGATGCACGGGACCTGAAGCCATTACTCAAGACCGAATTCAACATTGAAGGGAACCCAACCCCGGATTTTATCAAGCTGGTGCTGGAGATTATCCCTGCCCAGGTGACTCTCGTTCCTGACACTGCCGGCCAGCTTACATCTGATCACGGCTGGGACACGATTAAGAACCTCGGAAAACTCAGGGAAATCATCGCTGAATTTCATCGTTCAGGCATAAGAACTTCCATTTTTTTAGATCCTGATGTTAAAATGATTGAGTATGCGCAGGCAACGGGTACTGACAGAATTGAGCTATACACTGAAAGCTTCGCGAAGGAATTCCCGAAAAACAGGGATGTAGCCATCCTTCCGTATGCAGAAGCGGCAAATGCAGCGCAGAAGCTAGGTCTTGGGCTCAATGCAGGTCATGATCTCAATCTCGATAATTTGAATTATTTCGCCGCGAATATTCCGGGGTTACTGGAGGTTTCCATTGGCCATGCCTTGATTTGTGATGCTCTTTATTTTGGGTTGGAGAATGCCATTCAACTTTACCTGCGGCAGTTAAAACATACATTTTAATCTTAGGATCAATACCTGATGGATCTTTTTTACAGGGAATATGGAGAAGGACAGCCTATAGTCATTCTTCACGGATTACTGGGGATTTCCGATAATTGGGTGGGTATTGCCAGGAAGATTGCTGAGGAAGGATACAGGGTGTTGATCCCGGATCAGCGCAATCATGGGCAATCGCCGCAACATCCAGTCTTCAATTATTATGCTCTGACGGATGATATCTCGGAATTCATTGAAACAAAAAGTTTAGACAAGCCCATCATCCTGGGTCACTCAATGGGTGGAAAGGTCGCGATGCGCTACACGCTGGAAAATCCTAATTCAGTGAGCAGGATAATTATTGTCGATACCAGCCTCAGAACGTACGTCAGGTTTGATTACCATCTTAAGTTTATCGATGCAATGCTTTCAGTTGATTTCAGCCGGTCAGGCAGCCGGCAGGAAGTTGAAAAGGTGCTTTCAGAGAAAATCAGCGATGAACGCCTGGTTCAATTCCTGTTGAAGAATCTTTATTGGAAGGAGAAAAATCTTTTGGCATGGCGGCCTAACCTGCAGGCAATCAGCTATCACATTGAGGCAATGTATGACGGGGTTTTTTATTCGACCCGTTTTGAAAAACCGGCCCTTTTTATCAGGGGAGGCAAATCAGATTACATCCTTGAGGAGGATTATACGGCCATTTATCAGAATTTTCCTCAGGCGATTATCAGGACCATTGAAAATGGCACTCACTGGGTCCATGCCGATGAGCCTGCAGAATTCTATCGCCTGTTATTAGAATTTTTAAAATCCTGAATGCCTTTAACCAGCAAATTTAGCCGTTTGTTTTTTATATACCCTTACCGAAACAAAGATGCTGAATTCGTAAAGCCCCATCAGCGGGATGGTAACAAGTATCTGGCTGAAAACATCAGGCGGGGTAATAATAGCAGCAATTGTGAGCAGGATGACCAGCACATATTTCCGGTTCTTTTTCATGAATGCAGGTGTCAGGATGCCCACTTTTGTAAGGAAGAAAACAATAATGGGCAATTCAAACACTAAGCCGCATGCCAGGGTAACAGATACGACAGTGCTGATATATGAACTCAGCGTAATGGTATTGGTGACCGCAGTGCTCACCTGGTAGGATGAAAAAAAGTTGATGGTAAGAGGGACAATAAGATAATAGCTGAAGAGCATGCCAATAATAAACAGAATAGAGCTATACACAACCGCACCTTGTGAATATTTTTTTTCATTGGGTAAAAGGGCAGGCCTGATAAAACTCCATATTTCCCATAACAGGTAAGGAATAGCAATTACAACAGCTGCCATCATCGAAACATAGACATGGGTCATGAACTGCCCGGACATCTGGATATTAACGATTTCCATGGGGACGGTGCCCATACATAAATCCAGGGAAAGCCATCTGCCTATCGCACAGAAAGCCCGGTAAGTAATAAAATCGGGATCTTTCGGAGCCAGGAGGATTTCATCAAAAATAAATCTGCGCATTATAAAAGCTGCGATTGCCAGCAGGAGCAGTATAATGACTGACCTGACCAGATGCCATCGCAGCTCTTCAAGGTGCTCCCAGAAGCTCATCTCCTTTTCGGGAGATTTTTCGCCTTTCTTTTTATTTGAAGTTTCTTCAGCCATTCCTGGTAAATTCAGGCAAAATTAGTAAAAAGGAAGGCTTTATGGAGAATAAAAATTCATCAGGTAAAGATGATCTGTGAGCCTTCTCCACCTGCTAATTCATAAAACTCGCCGACAGTAATAATTCCTTTTACATGTTCACTCAGATCTTCTTTGCGAACTTTGAACATATCTGCAGCTAACTTGCAGGCATAAAGATTGCCACCTCCGGCTACAAACAATTCGATGAATTCGCTGACCGGCGGAACATCCAACTTGTCCATCTGTTTTTTCATCATGGATGAAACCATCGCTTCCATGCCAGGTATTACACCCAGCCAGGTCGGCATACGAGCCCCACCAGGAAGTCTCATCGCAGGATTGCCTACGACACCCGTATGTAGTTTATCCATCCTTCTTTTCATGATGGCTTCAAGACCGAAAAAGGTGAAGAAAAGGTTCGCTTCTATTCCCTCCATTACGGCGCCGTTCCCCATCACAAAAGCTGCATAAACATCTTCAAGAGATCCTTTTGCACAGATGATGGAAACTTTCTTAATCGGATTTGATTTTACATTACTCATAATAGTTTTTTGTTATTAGATTGTCAGACACAGCTTTCCGGTTTCGGAATGCCGGCTATTTTTGTGGATTTTTTTAATGGTGCTCCGGGAAACATCTGGTAAAAATCTTTCACATCAACGATACCGGATTTATTGATGCCGCGGATAGAAAGCGCTTCGCCCTTAGCAAATCTTTCCCGTAGATAATTAAGGACCAAAAAATGCTTTTCGGTCAGTACAACTCCTTCTTCTTTTGCAATTTCTATTGCAATTTCCTTTGTCCATTGAGATGGATTAGTGAAGTATCCTTCATCAGTGACGTCAACCGTGATGCCTGCATAAGTTTTATTTGCCATAGGATTGAGATTTAATTAGAATGAAAGAATATTAAAAAGAATTACTGCTTTACTTGGGAATTTTCGGGTTGTATTTCGTTCAACCGTTTCAGGAAAGTGATCATGAATCCTATCCCTTTTTTCATTTCCGGCTTCCGGAATTGCATTAATGCCTTGAAAAGAGAGTACTCCTCAATATTTTCCATATCAAGATTTTTATAAATAGCCAAAGCATTATTAATAGCTTTCAACATGTCAGGCTGGGTGAGGTTCCTGAAAGTTTCCATAATGAAAACGATATTGTCGGACAGTGCTTTGATATCTTCTGCCTTAAAATGGGTGACGATGTTATCGAGCGACCTGCTGAGCTCGCGGAAAAAGTCGATATAACCTCTTTTTTCCAGTTCATTCAGCTTGCTTATCGCATCGAGACCCACCTGGTGAATGATCGGGCTGACATCTTTCAGGAAGTCATTGATACTCTCGAGTACTTCCAGAAACTCATTTATATTGCCAATATTTCTGATCAGCTTCAAGCCAATCCCTGCCAGCGCATCCGGGTCAACTTCCACCCCTGCTTTATCCAGCTGTATTACTGTGTTTTTAAAAACATCCTTCCCTATGATATAAGCATCATCGGCCAGGTCTTGTAACGACTGACGCGATTCCCGCTGGGCATATACCTCTTCCAGGATAAGATCCAGCTTTTGGTTGATCGCATCGATTTGGGCCTGAATAATTTCTTCTGACATGGGTTGTAGATTTAATACTATTCAAGTTTTTTACCAGCCATCGTCATCTGCGTGTCAATTGGCATTTCTTTTCCTTTCAGCAGGATGTTCCAGTAAATCCAGCGGAACAAGAGTTTCCCGTAATGATTCATCCGGGTTTCCTTTAACAAGCCAAAAGGACCAAGGCCTGGAAATGGGAAATGACCCGGCAATGGCTCTGTTTCGTAATTAAAGTCGATCAGGGCTCCCATGCCATGACCGGTTTCAATATAGCAGTTTGCATGGCCATCAAAACTTGCGGTGAACGGCCGGTTTTCGATATAGCAAAGGATGTTTTCGTGGAGGATCTCCGCCTGAAAATGAACTACAGATCCGGCTTTTGAAGTGGGAAAATTCCCCGCATCACCAATCACAAAAATATTCTCAAACTTTTCCGACTGAAGTGTGTGCTTGTTGGTCGGGACGAAATTGAAATCATCTCCCAGTCCGCTTCTTTCAATCATCTGGTCTCCGGTATGAACAGGGATCGTAACCAGCAGATCGAATGGAACTTCAGTGCCGCCATAGTCGATAATCTTTTTATTTTTGTTATCGACTTCAGCCAGGCTGAAATCAGTAACAAGTTTGATATTTTTTTCCTCAAGAAGATTTCCAAGCATTTGGGATGCTTTTGGTTTGGTAAAAGCACCCGAAAGGGGAGTGACATAGGTAATAGTGACTTTCTGACGCATTCCCCTCTCGATGAAGAATGCATCAGCAAAAAACGAAAATTCCAGTGGTGCTACCGGACATTTAATCGGCATTTCAGCGATATTTACCACCAGATTTCCTCCTTCCCAGGTTTTAAAAAACTTCTGCAACGCCAGGGCGCCCTTAAGGGTGTAGAAATCAAAAATGTTCTTATACCATAATTCTCCTTTTAGGCCCGGAGTCTCTTCAGGATTAATATGTGTACCTGTGGCAATTATCAAGATATCATAATTCAGGGCCTCACCATCTGCCAATAAAACCCTGTTTTGGCCGGTGTCAACCTTATCAATTTTTCCATAAATAAAGTTCACTCCATAGGGAATGAAATTATTTTTGGGCTTTATCACATCCCTTTCCTGGTACATGCCAAAAGGGATAAACAGGAAACCCGGCTGATAATAGTGGATTTTCTCCTGGTCAATGATCGTAATATGCCATTCGTCCCTGGGTAAATCTTTTCGCATCTTATTTGCCATGATGGTGCCGCCTGTGCCTGCACCTAAAATCAGAAGCTTTTTCATATTATGTGAAATTATTAACAGCAAATTTATAAATAATATGCCAATTGACATAGGTACAACTAAACATTACTGCAATTTAGACAGGTTTCTAAAGAAGGAGCAGGACGAGAATGGGAGGCTGGGCCATCTACTCGATTGCAGGCAGGCCTGATTATTTTGGTAATGATTTAAGGTACAATTCAGGAGAGAGTATTGAGAGATTACTATTTTGGTAGTCCTTTAAATTCCGGGTGATTAAAACTTTAATTTGAATATCTTTCTTTGCAGTTTCATTTTGAATGGAATCTTCGAAGTCCTTAAAATTAGACTTCAGGGAATCAAGAATTGCCTTTTTGGTTACATCAACTATTTCAACAACTTCTGCAAGTTGACTAAGCTTAGATATTACTTTTGAATGTGAGGAAAACTTTTTCAATAAGTAATAGCAGTTTGCAAAAGTTAGAGCTGAGACGCAAACCTGAATATTTTTGTATTCTGAAAGAGAAAGAATAATTGCAGCTTGCTCGGAGTAAGGCTTTCTATCAATAAGAAAATCGATAATTACATGTGTATCAACAAATACTTTTTGCATTATTTATTATATTTTTCAGAAAGAATCTTAGACAATTCGGTCTTATAATCGAAATCTTCAGGTGCTTTAAATGATCCCATAAGAGCTTTTACTTTTGGGCTAATACTAAAATCGTCTTTGTCAGAAGAGGTAATATTTTTCAAATAATTTTCTATCAGGTCAGAGAGACTTCTGCCTGAATTTTTCGCGTATCTCTTAGCTTTAATGATAATTTGGTTATCGATTGAAAGTGTCAATTTGGTATTCATATACGTGCTAATTAGAATGCAAATATACGTAATTAAATTATTTGAATTAAGTTATTTTATGTCGGGGTCATCTACGAATAAAGAACAAACAACTATCGCCATAACTCAGAAACCGGAAATCATGATCCAGGGCGTATTGATAGGCTTTTCGCCAGTCGTCACCGATAAAGGCTGCAATGAGCAGAAGTAACGTGCTCCGCGGCTGGTGGAAATTGGTGATGAGGATATCGGGAAAACGAAACCGGTAGCCCGGGGCGATCATAAGGTTTGTTTTGCCTTTCAGTGATGTTGAACCGGATTTTTTACATGCATTGATTACTGCATCAAGAGAATCTTCCCGGGTTATTGTAAATTCCCCGAGCAGATCATAAGGGTCCCATTGTCCGACATTCATAACAAGTCCGTCAGAAAGTCCGTTGATAACCTTAACGCCATGCCAGTAAAGGCTTTCCAGCAAGCGGGTGGTAGTAGTCCCGACTGCTATGATTGGTTTATGAAGGGATGTCCTAAGCGATTCTAATGATTCCACTGGTAAATAAACCTGTTCAGCATGCATTTCATGACCGCCAAGATTACCCGAGATCACAGGCCTGAACGTTCCGGCCCCTACGTGGAGGATGAATTTGAGAAAATCAATGTTTCTGTCTTTAAGCGAAGCTAACACTTCATCTGAAAAATGCAAACCGGCAGTCGGGGCAGCAACTGATCCATCATGCCTTGCATAAATAGTCTGATAAGTCACTTCATCCTGTCTGACCGGCTTCCGGTTTATGTAAGGCGGAAGAGGGATTTTGCCGAACTGTTCAAGGACTTCGGAGAAAGTCAGGCCGGCTGGTGTCCACCTGAACTGGATTTGTGAAGTGCCTCCTTCTATCTTCATCACCCTTTCGGCATAAATTTTAATTGATTGCCCGTTATGATCCACGGAAATTTCTATTATCCCTCCCTTCCATCTCTTTGAATTTCCAACCAGGCATAGCCATTCAGCCTTCTCCTTTTGCTGAAAAGCCTGTTGATGATCGCGAAAAGGGGCCAGGGGCTCCAGGCAAAAAATTTCGATATGGCTTCCCGACTTTTTATGAAATAATAACCGGGCATGAATTACCCTTGTTTCATTTAAAATGACAAGGCTGTCAGATGGGAGATAATGACCGAGGTTAAAAAAAATATCTTCAGAAACCTGTCCCTGCTTGTAAATCAATAATTTCGAATGATCGCGCCTTTCCAGGGGAAATTGTGCAATTCGATTATCAGGAAGGGGATAATCATAACTGTCGATACTCAGTAGTTTCGGATTTATTTCATCTTCCATCAGGCAATTCCGATTATTTTTCATGCAAAGATAAAAAACCCTCTTTGTTTTGTATTTTTGCCCATATACCCGCTTTTGATGAGAATCAAAAATAATATTCCCAACCTGATAACCCTGCTGAACCTGATCAGCGGCAGCATTGCCATTATTCTGGCCTTTTCCGGGGAAATGATCCTTGCTTCCTGGTTCATCATCCTGGCAGCAATCCTTGATTTTTTCGACGGTATGATAGCAAGGCTTTTAAATGCGCGGTCTGAAATAGGAGCCCAGCTTGATTCACTAGCCGATGTTATTTCCTTTGGCCTGGCCCCGTCTGTCATAATGTATCAGCTTATCCTGCAAAGCCCGGGCATTCCATCCTGGAGCGCGGCAAGTGTGCCGCTGCTCCCGTTTGCAGCATTATTACTGGTTGTCAGCGGTGCTTTCCGCCTCGCTAAATTCAATACCGACCCCAAACAGGAGGTCGAGTTTAAAGGTTTGCCGATTCCATCAACCGGGCTGTTTATTGCAGCACTGCCCCTGATCATTAACCAATACAGGGAATCGGAAGGGCTGATTAAATTTATCCAAAACCATTATACACTTTTAGCAATCATTCTTTTCCTGTCATGGCTGATGGTTTCAAACATTCCAATGATATCACTGAAATTCAAGTATTTAAAATGGAAAGGGAATACTTACCGGTTCATTTTACTGGGTTCATCTATCGTTCTGATTTTACTCTTTCAATATAGTGCAGTCCCTATGATCATCTTTTTATATATTATCCTGTCTGTTGCAGGTACTTATTCAACCAATAATTCTTCCTGAGGTTTCCTGATCGGGAATCCGGCATTTCTCCCTTGTGCCGAACCATTTGGCTCTGTTCCGCGCTATTATGTCGTAGATCCCATCTCTCCATGGGCGGGGAATGATCAGGAACATGGCAAAGACCGAATAGGGTAGCCCGAGATAACCGGCAATCTTTAAGACCGCCGTTGATTTCATAAAAAACCGGCCTTCGTCGTAGAAGATGATTGTATCTTCTTTTACTGGCTGATTTTGAAGTTGTTGAAGGAAGGCTAATGCATTATCCGATTGTAATGAAGCAAATTTTAGCCTTTTTTTATGATCTTTTTTAAGAAGGAAATCCACAGCTCGATTACACAGGACGCAAACTCCGTCGAAGAATACGATTTTTTGCCATTGATAAGGATTATTCATGTTTCTCATTTGCTTATATTAATTAAACAAAAAATAAGATAGATGGTTTTCAAGATATTAAAAACTTTGTATATTTACCAGCCTTTTCCACTTTATTAGTGTACTAACGGAAAACCCATATTATGACTGGAGAAAAAATCAAAAAGACAGGTGGACAGTTGAATGTACCTGATAATCCCATCATTCCTTTCATCCGGGGGGATGGCATTGGCCCTGATATTTGGGCAGCTTCAGTGCGTGTATTTGATGCTGCTGTTCAAAAAGCTTACAATGGGAAGCGTAAAGTATCATGGCTTGAAGTGTTTGCCGGTGAGGAATCTTTCAACCGGACCGGTGAGTGGCTTCCACAGGAAACCATTAATCATTTCCGGGAATACCTGGTTGGGATCAAAGGCCCGTTGACCACACCGGTTGGAGGGGGGATCCGTTCGCTGAACGTTGCCCTCAGGCAAACTCTCGATCTTTACGTCTGCCTGAGGCCGGTGAAATATGTTAAAGGTGTGCCGTCTCCTGTCAAACACCCCGAGTTGGTTGATATTGTTATTTTCCGGGAGAACACGGAAGATATTTACTCGGGCATAGAATGGAAAAGCAAATCTCCTGAAGTACAGAAGGTTATCCGCTTTCTCCAGGAAGAAATGAAAGTGAAGAATATCCGCTTTCCTGAAACTTCCGGTATCGGGATCAAGGCGGTCTCTGAGGAAGGGTCAAAGAGGTTGATCCGTGCCGCAATCCAGTTTGCCCTCGCTGAAAACAGGAAATCGCTTACCCTGGTTCACAAAGGCAACATCATGAAATTTACTGAAGGGGCATTTATGAATTGGGGTTACGAACTGGCTTGTAACGAATTCCGGGATCATATTGTCACCCAACGGGAAAGCTGGATTTTATCCAATGTCGATAAAAATTCGGGTATAAGCGTCGAAGAAAATGCCAAACTTATTGAGCCTGGATACTATATGATGACCCCGGACCAGCAAAAAGCTGTGAGAGATGAGATTTTGGATTGTTTGAAACTGATGTCAACGCATGGCAATGGCCAGTGGAAAAAGAAACTGCTGATTAAGGACGCTATTGCGGATATCACGTTGCAGCAGGTTTTAACCAGGGCTAATGAGTTTGATGTGGTGGCCACCCTGAACCTGAATGGCGATTATATCTCCGACGCCCTGGCTGCGCAGGTTGGCGGGATCGGTATCGCCCCGGGGGCCAATATCAATTACGACACCGGTCATGCGATCTTTGAAGCAACCCATGGAACTGCACCTAAATACGCAGGCCTCGACCAGGTGAATCCCGGATCGGTGATCCTGTCGGGTGCCATGATGTTCAAATACCTGGGCTGGCATGAGGTTCATGACCTGATCTGGAAAGGTCTTGAAATTACCATTTCACAAAAGAAAGTCACTTATGATTTCCACCGGCAGATGGAAGGAGCTGCTTTATTGAAATGTTCCGAATTTGCCACCGCAATCATTGAGAATATGAAGTGATAGAAAAGTCTAAATTGATCAAACATTTTCTATATTAGCGCGTTAAAGAAGATATGACTGTAAGACTGTAAGACTGTAAGAAAATTAACTACAAATCAATTTATTCATGATAGGACTAAAAGAGAAACTTCGGCAAAAAATTGAAGAATGGAGACCAAGAACCAAACGATTGGTTGAAGAATTTGGTGATGTCGTGATCGACCAGGTCACCGTTGAAAAACTTATTGGCGGGATGAGGAACCTGAAAGTTCTTATTACTGATATATCCTATCTGGACCCGAATGAAGGCATCCGTTACCGGGGATATACTTTGCCGGAGGTGATAGAAAAGCTCCCAAAACCTAAGGGTGCTGAAATGCCTTACGTTGAAGGAGTTTGGTATTTATTGCTGACAGGGGATATCCCGACTCAACAGGACGTAGAAGAAGTTGTGGAAGAGTTCCAGAAAAGAAGGATACTACCGAAAGTCATATACGATGTGATTGACGCGGCGCCTTGCTGTAATCACCCGATGACTACCTTTGCTTCCGCTATCCTGGCTTTACACCCGGAATCTTTTTTTGTTAAGAAGTATAATGCCGGCATTTCAAAGTCTGAATATTGGGACCCGATGTTCGAAGATTCCATGAACCTGTTGGCGAAGCTTACTGAAATTGCCACCTATATCTATACTAAGCTTTACCGGGATGGGAAACGCATTCAATCCAACCCGAACCTTGATATGGGCGCCAATTTTGCTTTCATGATGGGTATTAAACCTCCATATGATGATGTTTCACGCATGCATTTCATTCTTCATGCCGACCATGAAAGCGGCAATGTGAGTGCACATACCGGGCATCTGGTTGCCAGCACCTTATCTGATGTATATCTATCCATTGCAGCGATGATCAACGGTTTAGCCGGCCCGTTGCACGGATTGGCCAACCAGGAAGTACTGCGCTGGTTGCAGGACCTTCGTGAACAACTTGGCGGTGATGATCCCACGGAGGAAGCTGTCAGGCAATATGTCTGGGAAACCCTCAATACTGGTCATCTTATCCCTGGATACGGCCATGCCGTATTGCGTAAAACCGATCCGAGGTATCTGATCCAGAGGGAATTCAGCCAGAAACATATGGCAGATGATCCGCTTTTCAAATATACCGACCTGCTTTACAAAGTGGTTCCCGAAATCCTTGCAGAACAGGGAAAGGCTAAAAATCCATGGCCAAACGTCGATGCGCAGTCCGGAATAATCCAATGGCACTATGGCGTCAGGGAATACGATTTTTACACCGTATTGTTTGGCATTGGAAGAGCTATTGGTATTTGCGCCAATATCATCTGGGATCGTGCTTTGATGTATTCCCTTGAGCGCCCTAAATCCATTACTACAGAAATGCTTGAGGAAATGGTGGGGATTAAGAAGAAGGGAGTTCCACAATAAATTTTGTTCCCTCTCCAATTATGCTTTCACAGCTGACTTTGCCTTTCATCGCTATTGTATATTTATAAACAATAGCCAATCCCAGTCCGTCCTGGAAAAGCTCCTGATCTATCATAGAGGTTTGCCGGTTATATTGGTCAAATATTTTATGGATCTTTTCCTGTTCAATACCAGGCCCTTCATTCTGGATAGTAAACAAAATATTTCCTTTTTTTTCAATCAGATGAATAGTGATTGATCTTTCCTCAGGGGTAAATTTGACGGCATTGGACAGTAAATTATCGAATATCTGGGTCACATAAACCCGGTTTAGTTTTGCTGCAATATCGGATAAATCCACCTTCAGCCGGATCCCTTTTTGTTCAATAAAATAACGGTAGTTTTCGATCAGTTCTTCAAGAATTGCCCGTATATTCAGCGGTTCCATCTTTAATTCAAAAACTTTTGATTCGATGGTGCTGACATCAAGAATTTCATTAATAAGATTGTTTATGCGCCTGATGCTGTTCCGGATAATGGCCAGGCCTTCCCGTTCGGTCTCATCGACATGCCCTTCGCGTGCATCCAACATTTCTGCCATGCAAAGGCTGCTGGTCAGAGGGTTTTTTATTTGATGAATGACTGTGCTGATAAGGTGATTTTTTTCTTCATTCAGCTTGGTCAGGTCATAATTCTGCTGCTCCAGTAAGACCTTTTGCTGGGAAATGCTTTCGCTTTGTTTTTCGATCAGATCTTTTTGCCGTTGAATCTTCAGGTAGCTTTTCGACAGCTTCTCTTCCAACACGTTCATGTCGCGCATTCTATGGATTAATTCCCTTAAAACTCCCCTGAGAATGTCAGGGTTACCTGCTGCATTCCGGTAAAAATCACGGTAATCAAGCCGGAGCAGCAAACAATTCTCGTCGGCTGTAACGGAAGCTGACCGGGTCCGCTGATCGATCAGGGCGTATTCGCCAAATACCTGCCCGGAAACCAGTCTGGCAAGAACATGATTCCCGTCGTGAACCCTTACTTTACCGCTTGCAATGATAAAAACCGCATCCCCTTCCTCACCTTTGCGGATGATGGTGCTTCCTTTTAACACTTCTTTTTCGGTAAGTGACGAAGCCATTTCCATCAGAACATCCTTGCCTGCTCCATCGAAAATAGGCAATTTGCTTAAAAACTCGAATTTTTCTTTGTCAGGCAGCAAGGCTGTTGATTTACTATTAATTGTCAAATTTAGTTAAAATAGGGATAAAAACATTATTCTATAGACGATGAACCGGCCTGAAGGTTACTTCTGTATCTATCAATATGATAGATTATTTCAGGGAAAAAGGCCCTGAATTCGTTTTCATATAAGGCATAATCGGCCTTCAGGTCCTGGATTGCATTCTCCATTCCTGAGGGGTGGCTTGTACGCCTCGACATTCCGTTAAATACCTTTTGAAGACTGTTGAGGTCACGATAACCGACCAGCCAGTTTTGGGTGATCATAAAAGGCAATATCCGTTTTGATCTGGGTGGAAGCAGGTGAAAGCGGCGGACAAGAAGGAAATACGTCCGGGCGACAAGCTGCTGCAAGTTTTCATAAGAAAAATCAGACCAATATTTAGCCAGGAAATGGTCATAATAAAGGTCGACAATAACACCTGCATACATCCGGTAATTAGCTGACAGGCGGCTTTTACTGGTTTTAAATACCGGGTGCTGATCTGTAAAACGGTCAATTTCACGGTGAAGCCTTATCCCACGCTCCATTCCTTCAGGGAAATTCTGTAATGAATTTCCTTTTACAGCATCAGCTACAAAATTTCCCACAATTACATCTTCTTCTTTCCCGGAAAGGTATAAATGGGCTAAAAAATTCATTTTTTTTATTACAAATTTATTTTATATTTGTCATTAAGCCATCTATAATTAAATTAGGAGAAAAACGCATGGAGAAGATGCTTCTGTTGGGCAATGAAGCTATAGCACAATCAGCCATAGATGCTGGACTATCAGGGATATATGCTTATCCTGGTACCCCATCTACTGAAATCCTGGAATATGTTCAAAGGTCAAAAGAAGCCAGGGAGAAAAAAATACATTCAACCTGGTCAACTAATGAGAAGACAGCCATGGAATCGGCATTGGGGATGTCATATGCCGGAAAAAGGACGATGGTTTGTATGAAACATGTCGGGCTTAATGTTGCTGCCGATCCATTTATTAATGCTGCCATAACTGGCACAAACGGCGGCCTGATCGTCGTGGCAGCCGATGATCCTTCCATGCACTCCTCGCAGAATGAGCAGGATTCCAGGTTCTATGGCAAATTTGCCATGATCCCCATCCTTGAGCCAACCAACCAACAGGAAGCCTATGACATGGTGCGCTATGGATTCATGATTTCGGAGAAATACGGCATCCCGGTGCTGTTAAGGATTACTACCAGGCTTGCACATTCCAGATCAGGGATTACACGTTATGAAAGCCTGCCACAAAATGAGGTTCATCTTCCCGGAAATCCCAGGCAGTTCATTTTATTACCGGCTAATGCACAAAAGCAATATAAATCCCTGCTGCATAACCAGGCACTTTTCGAAGAGGAATCTGAAATTTCTTCTTTCAATAATTATAAGGAAGGTCGTGATAAAAGTCTGGGTGTTATTGTTTGTGGCATTGCATATAATTATCTGTTCGAAAATTTTCAGGAGGATGAATTTCCTCACCCGCTTCTGAAAATCGGCCAGTACCCTCTGCCTTACAATCTTATCCGGAGGATTTATCAGGATTGTGGAAGCATTCTGGTTCTTGAAGAAGGATACCCGATACTGGAAGAATTGCTGCGAGGAATACTTGATAACGGGAAAAAAATACTTGGCAGGATGGATGGCACCGTTCCCCGTGATGGAGAGCTTAACCCGAATATAGTTGCGCGTGCTCTTGGATTAAAGGAAGAGTATGGTTTGCCGGTCCCGCCAGTCGTAAAATCCAGGCCGCCTTCCCTTTGCAAAGGGTGCCCGCATATTTATTCTTATAATGCCTTGAATGAAGCATTGAGTTTTTACTCGAAGGGCAGGGTTTTTTCCGATATCGGCTGTTACACACTGGGTGCGCTGGAACCCTATGGGGCCATAAATACATGTGTGGATATGGGAGCGTCCATTACCATGGCCAAAGGGGCTGCTGATGCGGGATTTGTCCCGGCCGTCGCGGTAATCGGCGACTCTACCTTTACTCATTCGGGCATGACAGGGCTTCTGGATGCCATAAATGACAAGTCACCAATTACCGTTATGATACTCGATAACGCTACGACGGCCATGACAGGCGGGCAGAAATCGGCAGCAACAGGTAGGCTGGAAGATATCTGCCTGGGGCTTGGTGTTGAGAAAGAACATATTCATGTGGTCAATCCTTCACCTAAATACCATGAGGAAAACTTACAGATTATCAAGGATGAAATCAATTATCAGGGTGTTTCAGTAATAATCCCAAGACGTGAATGCATCCAGACGGTTGCCAGGAAGATCAGGGATGATAAAAAGCAAAAGCAACAGGAAGAAGTCATGGAATAAAGTAATATGAAAAAGGATATTATTCTTGCAGGCATTGGCGGTCAGGGTATTCTGTCCATAGCAGCAGTCATAGGAATGGCTGCGCTCAACTCGGGATTACAACTTAAGCAGGCCGAGGTGCACGGCATGAGCCAGCGGGGAGGTGATGTTCATTCAAACCTTCGCATTGCCGACCACAAGATCTATTCTGACCTCATTCCTTATGGCAGGGCTGATATGATCATATCCGTTGAACCGATGGAATCTTTACGGTATTTACCCTGGTTATCCAAAGATGGCTGGCTGATCTCCAATAATGTCCCGCATGTCAATATATCTGATTATCCGGATATGGATCAGGTATACCTGGCCATTGAAGCCGTTAGCCAGCATGTACTGATCAATGCGGACCAGGTTGCCAAAGACCTGGGCATGACCCGGTCGGCGAATATGGTTATTCTCGGTGCGGCCTCACCCTGGCTGGGAATTAAATATGAAGAGCTTGAAAATGCAGTTAAAAATATTTTCGCTTCAAAAGGCGCTGATATTGTCGGCCAGAACCTGAAAGCGCTCGCTGCAGGCATGGACTTTGCCATGAAGCACCATTCCTGATATTTCCATTCCAGTTAACTTTACAACTTCTCATCTTTTTAGAGAAATCTTCCAATTAATTTTTATATTTTTGGCCACTGGCTTTCATCAGTCTGTTAATTTCATGAAGCAAAAGCTGATCTTAGGTTTACTCATTCTGCTGATTCTCGGGATTTTGGCGCTTATTCCTTATTTGATCGGCTACTATGGCGAGAAACCTGCTGTTATTACTGAAACCATCGACTTTCCTGCTGAACAACATTTCGAATATGGTATCAATTGCGATTCCCTGAGGATCGAAAGAGGGGTAGTACGCAAGAACCAGTCATTATCTGAAATACTTTCTTTCTATGATATCGGGAGTGAAATCATTCACCAGATTGCCAGTATGTCCAGGCCTGTTTTCGATGTAAGGAAAATGAAAGTGGGGAATCCATATACTATCTTGTTTTCAAAAGATACCGTCCCGGAAATGCTTTATTTTATTTATGAAGAGGATGCTGTTTCCTATATCACTTATGGATTGGAAGATAAAATCACGGTAAAAAAAGGGGAGAAGCCCCTGATCAGGGACGTGAAGACTACCAGTGGCATCATCGAAACCTCCTTATGGAACGCAATGGTTGAACAAGGCGATGATCCGGGCCTGGCAAGCGAATTGTCGGAAGTCTATGCCTGGACGATAGATTTTTTTGGGATTCAAAAAGGGGATTATTATAAAGTTGTTTATGAAGACTTAAAGGTGGAGGGGAAATCAATTGGCGTTGGAAAAGTCCTGGCTGCCTGTTTTCATCACATGGGCTCTGATAATTATGCTTTTCGTTTCGGAACAAAAGGTGAGACGGGGTATTATGATGAAAAAGCGCAAAATCTTCAGCGTGCATTTTTAAAGGCCCCCTTACGTTTTAAACGCATCAGTTCCAAGTTCACTTACAGCAGGATGCATCCGGTATTGAAGATCAGGCGGCCTCACCTCGGTGTCGACTATGCCGCTGATTATGGGACACCGGTGCAGACTATAGGCGAGGGAACGGTAATCGATAAGGGGTGGGATAAGAAAGGTGGTGGAAACTATATAAAGATCAAGCACAATAGCGCCTACACCACTTTATATATGCACCTTTCAGGCTTTGCCAAAGGAATTAAAGCAGGAGCGAGGGTTCACCAGGGAGATATTATCGGTTACGTTGGAAGTACGGGTTTATCAACAGGCCCGCACCTGGATTTCAGATTTTTTAAAAACGGCCAGGCGGTAGATCCTTTAAAAGTTGAATCCCTGCCTTCAGAGCCTGTTGCCAGGGAATACCTGGAAGAGTTCAATCATCTGAAGGACTCTTGGAAGATTACACTTGATTCATTGGTGGTTGTCAGATTCTCTACGCCCGAAATGTAGTGTCCCCATGCAGAAATAGCTACTTTATCATAAAAAAAGGCTGTCTCAATTGCGAGACAGCCTTTATTATAACAAAATAATGATTTCTTATGGGATCGGAGTATATTCCTCATCCATTACCCTATTCCCTGAAGCTCCTACATAGAAATAATACAGGTAGAAGTGGCCGTTTGCAGGGTCAAAATAGGACCTTTTATCTGTTTGTGCAAACATATCTGTTGGTGCACCATTGGAGAAAGACACATCATTTGTGGCCGGGTCAATAGTGATAGTCACTGAGTATCCTGCTGCGCCTAAGTCACCTGCAGGTATCGAACAGGAATATGCACTTAAAGGCGTAAGGAATTTCTCTTCGTTAATAGGCCTGTCGCCTGCAGTCGGGTGATGAAACACACCGACGCATTGATAGAATCCGGCATATATATTGGCTACAGCAATGCCGGTAACAGAATTATTAACTACTTTACGCCCATCAGACGCCATAACGCTTATATATGATAATTCCCAGGAATCACCAATTGGCAGCAATGTTTCATCTGATGGGAGACCTTCTCCATCAAGTACCAGATCTTTTTTAAGATCCGCATAAGTGATAGAATAGGTCTTAACAATCTCTTCTGTTACATTTGCAGAAGCCACATCAATGGTACTCATTAATACTTGGTTGGATTCTGAGCCGGCAGCCAGGCTTATATATTTATTATATACTTCAATCGTGGTAATACCAGGGCCCATAGGAATAGTAACAGAAATGTTTACCGTAGGAGTAGCTCCTAGTTTATAAGGGATACTTCCTGTTGGGATAACTAATCCTCCTGTTTTCGCATCTTTCGTTACAAGATCTTCTGATTTATTACATGCGTTGACGAGGAATCCAAGCGCAGCAAAAACCAGCAGGAACAATTTTATTTTTGATTTCATATGATTGAATTTTAAATTTTAAGTATTATTTGAGAGAAATTCATTAATCCAAATCCCACCATACGCGAGTGTTCAAATCATCAGGTCCTCCTAACAAGGTAACACCTTCAGCGAGACTAGACGGATTTCGTGCTGCTTCATCTGTTGGATAAGGAACGCGTACAGGAATTTTCCCATCATTCATGCCTTCTGCAGCAGGAGTGAGTACCGGGTAACCGGTCCTGCGCCATTCAAACCAGGCTTGCAGTCCCTGGTCAAACGTAGCAGCCCATCTTTGGGTAGCAATGAGTTGCATTCCATTGCCGGCATCCCAGCCATAAATATCATTAGCAATGAAGTCAGCGGCAAGGGAGTCGGATGTCCATTCCGGGCTGGCCAGATAACCGGCGTTATCAACAGCTGCAACCAGGGCATCGCCAAACTGAGCATAGGAACCATATATACCAGCATAGTAAAAGGTTTCGGCATCACCTGAAATGTAATTTTTAAATGCAGCTTCAGCAAGGATAAACTGCAGTTCTGCATAGCTCATTAACATGCCGGGAGGCATTGGAGTGCCTGCTGCCATAGCAGTAAAGTAGTTTCCCAGTTTAGAGGTATATTTTATGCCATTTCCGTTATAAGATGCAGCCTGTGATGAGGTCAGCCCATTTGGCATACCTTCCCAGGTATCGTTATCATCGAGATCTGCATAAATAGCTATTCTCCAGTCAGCTTTTGGAGAAAGAGCCCACATCATGTCGGTGATAGTCTTACTTACCCTGTGGTCATCACGCGTTTTCCTGTTTTCGTTAAGCGGGTGATTATTCGGGAATGAGCCTAAATATTGCAGTGCCGCATTATCCTCATTGCTTTCAAAAATGGGGTATGTTGCAGGGTCATTAACTATTTTGCTCATCTCAGTCGTGGCAAAAGCTTCATCTCTTCCCGACATCCTCAGCAATAATCTCAACCTAAGTGAGTTTGCGAACTTTTTCCATTTTGTGATGTCATTATTAAAGAGAATATCTCCTGCGATTGCATCACCATCAATGGTAAGTAAAGTATTAGCTGTATCAAGTTTTGCAATGATATCCCTGTAAATAGACTCTTGTGAATCATATGGAGGGAGAGTGTTCAAAGCACCAGTCCAGGCATTGAAGTAAGGAACTGGCCCGTGAAGGTCGGTAATAACTGATGTGATATAAACCTTCAGTACCAGTGCAACGCCTTTATAATTATCATGTTGCCTGGCAACAGCGGTATTATAAAGTGTTGTAACACACATACCAGGCCCTGCATAAAAATTAGACCAGGTAGCATTTACCACGGATGTGCGGTATATATAGCGGTCTTCATCGGTGTACTGAACTTTAGCTTCGTGTTGAACCCAGCAATTGCCCATTTCTTCACCCAAAAAGATCTCCTGTACCCTGTCAGTAGTCATTTCAATAACATTTGTCAGGAGCATATCGGGGGCCGCCTTGTCCAATCCGGCATTATTCGGATCTGTATTGATATCTTCAAAATTCTTTGTGCAAGAATCGAATATGAAGAGGAACGCTGCTAGTATCGCTGCAATTCCGACAATTCGTTTTATTTTCATGTTATTTTCAATTTAAGTGTTACTAGAATTTCAAATTAATATTAAAACCAAGACTTCTTGCTGACGGGAGCTGGCCAAATTCCAAACCCTGGACATTGCCATTCGTGAATGAGGTTTCCGGATCAACATGAGGGACGGTGCTGTATAATATTGCCAGGTTACGTCCGACGATCGAGATATTTATACCTTTGATCGGGAAGTTGCCAAGATTCTTAAAAGTATATCCGAGACGCACTTCGCGCAGTTTGACATAACTTGCATCAAAAATACTACCGGCAGGGATGCTGTTTGTGAATGCAGCATGGTTATACTCTTCAGCAGTAACCACCACATCATTGGGTACATAAGTAATATTGCCATCAGCATCCTCAACCTCTTTAACGCCGATACCAACAATACCACCTTCTCTTCCAATCAGCGTTTCTTCGATAGCTCCGGCATATCTTCCCCATGCATTGGTCATGCAATAAACATCTCCACCCATATGGACATCAATTAAGAAACTTAAATCAAATCCTTTAAAGTTGAATTCATTGTTTATACCACCAATCCAGTCAGGCTGGTAATTACCCAGGATTTTAAGGTCCCCTTTGACTGGAACTCCATTTCTGTTAATAATATTTCCGTCAGGGTCGCGTAGGTAATCAGCACCATACAACGATCCATAAGGTTGGCCTGGAATTGCCATTACTTTAAGATCCCAATAGGTTCCTAATTCATACTGCTCAACGCCTTCCGCTAATGAAACAACTTCGTTCTTGTTTTTTGCAAAGTTTAAGTAAATATCCCAGTTAAATCCTTTGTCAGATTTGACAGGAGAAGCACCAAGGGTGATTTCGATACCGCTATTATCAATCTGACCGGCGTTAATAAACTTAGATGTATAACCGGAACTTGCTGAAACCGGGATGGCGATAATCTGATTCTTGGTCTGCTGGTTGTAGTAAGTAAAATCCAGGCTGATCCTGTTCAGGAAGAACTTTAATTCAGCACCTGTTTCGAATCCATAGACTTTTTGAGGCTTCAGTTCAGGATTCGGAAGACCGTCAGGCACATATTGATTCAAATATTTTGTAGCCGAGTTCCATCCTGAACCAAAACTTAATACAGGAAGAAGATTATACGGATCGGTATCACTACCAACTACGGCATAGCCAACTCTAACCTTGGCATACGACAGAACCTTATTATCCATCTTGGCAAGATCAGTTATTACAGCGCTTAACGTAAATGAAGGATAGAAGTACGACCAGCTTTCCTTAGGCAATGTACTCGACCAGTCATTTCTTCCCGTAAATTCAAGGAATAAGGCATTTTTAAATCCTAACTGTCCTGAAAAATACAAACTATGAATACTCTTTTCACGGAAAAAACTGGTTGATCTTAAAGCAACTTTGGAGTTAGCCAGGGTATAAACATCTGCAACCGCTAATTCATCTGCTGCCCCAAAAGTCCGATGGAAATTCTGATTCATGATGTTGCCCCCAAGGTTTACATTTAAATCAAAATATTCACCCAGGCCCTTGTCAAACATGATCAAAGCATCCGTATTGATTTCCTTAAAAGTAGAGAGGGCTTCATCATAAAATCCATTTGGATTATCCATATCTCCATAAGCTGCTCTTTCAGTGCTTAAATTGCTGTAATTGTCGATACCGGTGCGAACAAATGCAGAAAGGTTTTCGGTAAATTTGTATAATACCTTTGCATTTCCGAAGAGCCTGTCCCTGTCAAGCGTATTTAAGTTCTCGTTAAGAGTGAAATAAGGATTATTATGATAATTATAATTCCAGTTGTATTTTGATCCATCAGGGTTTGTATAATTCTTCAGATCAGAATAATTTACCTGCCTTGATGCCCAGATAAACTGTTGAAACACATTCTGTGCATCATATCCGTATGCTGGTAAATTATCACTAGTTGCCGAAACGTAGTTAACAGACCCGGAGATGTTCAATTTATCGGTTGCATTGGCTGAAGCACCAAAAGCGAGTGTGTTTTTTTTGTAATCCGTATTCGGGAGCATACCTGTTTGATTCATATTAGTGTAGGATAAACGGAAATTCGCATCCGTGTAACCACCAACTATTGCTAAATTCGTAGTGGTAGTAACACCTGTTTCCAGGAAATCCTTAATGTTGTCAGGATGTGAAATCCAGGGAGTTGCTGTACGCACGCCATCGACTATCGGAGAATCATATTGAGGAAGCATTAGACCTGCATCCAGTTTTGGTCCCCAGCTTTCATCGACTCCGTCTTTGGTACCACCACCGGCTCCATCCACATAGGAGAATACGCCTTCCGCACCCTGTCCGTATTCATTCTGGTAATCCGGCAGTCTTAATGGTCTTTCAAAAGTGGTTGAATTTGACAATTCAATGTTCAGACCTTTTCTTGTTGTACCTGAAAGGGAGCCGGATTTAGTAGTGATCAGAATAACCCCGTTAGCTGCTCTTGAGCCATAAAGGGCTGCAGCATTTGGTCCTTTCAAAACGGAGATACTTTCAATATCATCCGGGTTGATATCGGCTGCTCCATTACCTCTGTTCGTTCCATTGTTTTTACTGACGACTCTTCCTTTTCCGCCTAATCCGTCTCCGGCAGCAAAATCATCATTATTTATGGGTATACCATCAACAACAAACAGAGGCTGGTTGTTGCCTCCTAATGAACCGGCTCCGCGGATCACAATACGTGATGAAGATCCAACGGCGCCTGAAGAATTTGTGATCTGAACACCGGCTATTTTTCCGCTGAGTGAATTGACGATGTTCGTTTCCTTGGCCTTGGCCAATTCTTCGCCTTTCATGTCCTGCACGGCATAACCAATTGATTTCTTTTCACGTGAGATACCTAATGCCGTGACGACCACTTCGTTTAGCCCGACCACGTCATCTTCCAAAGTGATATTAATGACGGCCCTTCCGTCAATTTTTTCCTCTCTGGTCAACATCCCGACAAATGAAAAGATAAGCTCATTATAGCCTGCAGGAACAGTCAGTACAAATTTGCCGTTAATGTCGGTAACTGTCCCTGTCAGTGTGCCTTTGACAACAATAGAAACCCCTGGAAGAGGTGTCCCGTCTTTGGCATCCGTTACCGTCCCTTTGACTTCCATTTGAGCCAAAGCGGCATGCATTCCTACGAATAGTAGAAACACGAAAAAAAGTGTAAATTTTCTCATAGAAGTAATTTTTGGTTAATTGAATATTTGAATTCGCTTCTGTTAGTGCAATATTACAATAATATTAATTTATTCACAATTAATTTTTAAGAATTATTTAACCAAAAATTAACAAAATGGTAATATTATTCTCTGATCGCGTGATAGATAAGTGGTAATAAATTTTAAAAACTGACTATTTATTTATATACAGTCTAGTTTCATGGAAAATCGGTAGAGCATGTATTTAATAACTGAGATGTCATCTCAATTGTAGCATCTCCTAGAAAAATGAGCGATTCCAAGGATGAAAATAAACCCGGTATGGATCAGGTAGCGTAACCAGTCAAAATTAAGAAAGGCCAGATCCAGGGAAAAGATGATAAGCGCCGCAACAAAAAAAAGGTAAAATCCAACTTTACGTTTAAGCAGGAAAAGGATTATCCCGGCAGTGGCAGCGGTATATAATGCTGCTCCAGCTATTACAAACCAGCGGAAAAAATATGGAGAGGGGTCTTCAGGTCCATAGTAGGAACTGATGGCTTGGTTAATATTTCGGGAAAACATTAATCCGGCAAGAAAAATCAAGGCCAGGATCAGAAAATAAGTCAGTGCCATGGATAATATTATCCTGCACAAAAAAGACCTTTTTTTTATCCTGGCTGGAGGCAGCTTTTCCTGTAAATCAGGTGAACTCATTTCAATAATTGTCATGTGAAAATGAACAAGCTAAGATAGGGATTATTCCAAACAGCCGATCTCTTTTTCGACTTCATTTAGTATTTCGCAGGATTTGACCAGTGCCTTCATGGTGTTATGGTCGTCGTAAAGCGGGCGGTCGATATCAAGGAAAGTAACATGTTTACGAATAACTTCCTTTGCTTTTGTCACCCCTTTACCGAACGTGAATTCACGGAAATCGAGGGCCTGTGCGGCGGCCATCAATTCTATCCCCAGGATACCATAAGCATTATCCAGGATCTGGAAATTCTTCAGGGCCACATTCATGCCCATGGAGACGAAATCTTCCTGGTCGGCTGCGGCCGGGATCGATTGGATCGAAGCCGGTGCGGACAGGATCCTTTGTTCCACGATCTGCATATCGGCCGTGTACTGGCTAAGCATCAGGCCGGAAAACATACCTGCACCTTTGGTCAGGAAAGCCGGCAATCCGACACTGAGGGCAGGATTTACCAACCGGTTCATCCTTCTTTCAGACAGCACGCAGATCATAGTGATAGCAGCACCTGCCATATCCATCGGCAATGCTACCGGGCTTCCCTGGAAATTAGCCCCGGTTAAGGTAAGGTTCTCTTCAGGAAAGAAGATAGGATTGTCGCCAACACCGTTCAGTTCTGTTTCAACCTGTTTTACAGCCCATGCCATAGCATCGTGAGCCGTGCCGATCACCTGGGGTGTCGAACGCATCGAATAAGCATCCTGAACCTTGGATTTAATTTTCCCTTCAATAAGGTCGCCGCCGGATATAAGCTTGTTAATGGCGCCGGCACTCCGGATTGCTCCTGAAAAGCCTCTTACTTCATGCAGCTTGATATTATATGGCTTCATATTGGCCTTGAGCGCTTCGAGCGACATGGCCGCGGCGATTTCAGCCTGTTTCAGCCAGTTGTTGGCATCGTAAAGAAAGATTGCGCTCATGGCGGTCATCACGTTAGAGCCATTTATGGTGGCCAGTCCGTCCCTGGCCTGCAAACCAGGCACCGGGATGCCGGCCCTGTAAAGTGCTTCTTTGCCATCAAGCAATTCACCTTTATAATATGCTTTGCCTTCACCCATCATCAATAAGGCGATCTGCGACATTGGCGCAAGGTCCCCGCAAGCGCCAACAGATCCCTTCTGGCAAACATAAGGCGTTACCTCTTTGTTGAGCATTTCCACCAGGGTTTGGGTGATAGCCAGGCGCATACCTGAATTGCCGTGCGCATGTACATTGATCCTGCCCACCATGGCGCCCCTTACCCACTCGATAGGCATTGGGTCTCCGATACCGGCCGCATGATTATATATAAGGTATCGCTGGAATTGCTGAACCTGTTCATCAGTCAGCACCATTTCCGAGAATTCACCGATCCCGGTATTGACCCCGTACATGATTTCACGGGCAACGATTTTCTTTTCCAACATGGCACGGCAGGCTTCGATCCTTGTGACCGCATCCGGGTGAAGTTCAACTTTTTCATTGTGACGGGCCACATTGACCACGTCTTCTATGGTGAGGCCGGAGCCTTTTATAACTAGGGTCATAAATTATAATTTTGAATGTTAAATGTTGAATTTTGAATTAATGTATTATTTGTGAACAAGAAGTGAATTTTAAATATCGAATCCTGAATTCAACATTTAAAATTCAACATTCAACATTTCAATAGAGTGCTGTGCGGTTGATCTTGATCTTAAACTTTAAAATCCAGCTATACATAAATTGGAGGTCAATTTGCACAAAATTAGAAAAATATTCACTATTGTCCGATTAACTTTTGTTTATCCCCAACAGGGAATTAAATCCAAATCGTATTCCACACTGCTACAACACTTTATCTGCTACGCAGAATTCGCCGTAGGTGATTTAGTATGGTAGAACAAAAGTTGCCCCATAAAAACAATTACCTCGTAGAGGTTTTAGTATCCTTAAACATGCTGATCAGCTGTTCAATTGTAAGGGCAAACTGCTCGCCTGATTTCATGTTTTTCACGGTAAGACTGCCACTGCTGATCTCATCTTCCCCGATTAACACAACATAAGGGATTTGTTTCTGGTCAGCATATTTCATTTGCTTTTTCAGCTTTCCGGGGTCCGGGTAAATTTCCGTGACAATCCCGGATTCACGCAACTGAACGGCAAGCCGGAGGCAGTATTTTTCTTCCTTTTCACCAAAATTGACAAATAAAACCCGGGTTTCTGAAACATCGTGTTCAGGGAACCGGTTTAAAGCAAGCAATACATCGTAAATCCGGTCAGCGCCGAAGGAGATCCCGACCCCTGAAACACCCGGGAGACCGAAAACGCCTGTCAGGTCATCATATCGTCCACCCCCGCAAATACTTCCAATCTCAACTTCGTTTGACTTAACTTCAAAAATAGTCCCGGTGTAATAATTCAGCCCGCGGGCAAGGGTAATATCCAGTTCACAGCCATCTACAATACCCAGGATTTCCAATCTTTCATAAATAGTGCGCATTTCGCTGATTCCCTGAATCCCCTGAGCAGACCCTTCCAGCATGGCCTGCAGGATTTGGATTTTTTCCCTATAATCTCCTTCCAGGTTCATGAAAGGGATGAGTTTGCCAATTTCGCCGGGTGTGAACCCTTTAGTAATAAGTTCTTCCTGAACTTTTTCCAGGCTAATTTTTTCCAGTTTGTCAAGGGCAACGGTAAGGTCTGTAAAACGGTCCGGCACGCCTGCTATTTCAGCCATTCCGGCCAGTATTTTCCGGTTATTCAGTTTTGTAATCACCCGGACATTGAGATTTTTGCAAATGTCATGAATGATCTGAACGAGTTCCACTTCATTCATTAGCGAATCGCTGCCGATCACATCCACATCACACTGGTAAAACTCCCTGTATCTCCCTTTCTGGGGTTTGTCGGCCCGCCAGACGGTCTGGATCTGGTAACGCTTGAATGGGAAGGTGATTTCATTCAGATGCTGAACCACGAAACGGGCAAACGGGACAGTCAGGTCATACCGCAATCCTTTTTCAGCGATCTTTTGCGTCAACTGGCTGAGGTTTTCTTTATCTACTTCACCAATTGCAATATCAGACAAATAGTTACCGGAGTTAAGTATTTTAAAGAGGAGTTTATCTCCTTCATCACCATATTTTCCGGTAAGTGTGGACAAGTTTTCCATAGCCGGGGTTTCGATAGGGACATATCCATAATGGCTGAACACTTTCCGGATATGCTCAAAAATATAATTTCGCCGCATCATTTCCTGCGGTGTAAAATCCCTTGTGCCTTTCGGGATGGTATATTTTTCCCCCATGATAAACTTATTTTCAGGATTTAACTTCGATCAATTTTAAGCAAAGGTCGCATTTTTCGCTTATTTTTGCCTCCTTCTGGATATAAAATTACCGGATGCACATCCTTCAGATAGCTAATAAGTTCCCTTATCCTCCAAAAGACGGGGGTTCTATCGCAACATTGAACCTGAGCAGGTCATTTGCTTCCCTTGGACACCGGGTTACGGTGCTGGCTATCAATACTTCAAAGCATTTTTCAGATCCTGCACTGATACCGGCTGAATTGTCCCAACAGATACGTTTTATTAGTGTTCCGGTGGATACGGATATCAGGATCCTGCGAATGATCAGGAACTTTTTATTTTCCGACAGGCCTTATAACGCGGAAAAATTCATCAGTCCTGACTTTGATCAAAAACTTCAGGAACTGCTGATTTCCAATAAATTCGACATCATCCAGCTTGAAGGCCTTTACCTGGCGCCTTATCTTAAAACCATCCGCACTCATTCAGCTGCGAAAGTCGTGATGCGTGCACATAATATTGAGCACGAGATCTGGGAAAGGACCGTCGCCCAGCAGAAAGGTCTGAAAAAATGGTATATCAGGAACCTTGCAGGCCGGATCAGACGAATGGAGCTTCAGTTTCTGAACAGTTATGATGCCGTCCTTCCCATTACTTCCCGCGATGGAGACATTCTGAGGAATTTAGGGTGCCGTTTACCCTCTCATGTTGTTCCAATGGGTGTAAACGCCGGCGAACTGCTTCCTGAGCATGGCATGCTCGAATTCCCGTCAATATTCCATATCGGGGCACTCGACTGGATGCCCAACCAGGAAGGGCTCATATGGTTTTTTGAAAATGTATGGGAGAAAATACTGGAAAAACATCCTGACCTGGTGTTTTACCTGGCTGGCAGGAATGCACCACGGCATTTCAAGACGCTTCCTTACCCCAATGTCGTTTTTTTAGGTGAGGTTGAAGATGCTTACAATTTTATCCGTAGCAAAGCTGTCATGATCGTCCCGGTTTTATCAGGAAGCGGGATGAGGATTAAGATCATTGAAGGGATGGCCCTGGGAAAAGCAATTGTAACAACATCTATTGGGACGGAAGGCATAGCCACTACACATGGCACAGATATCCTTATCGCTGATGACCCGGAACAATTTGCCAGGAACGTTTGTGCCCTGATCGAAGACCGGAATTATTGCCTGGAAATTGGAGAAAATGCCCGTAACTTTGTAACAGTCCATTATGATAACTTTGCCATCACTTCATCGTTGGCAGAGTTTTATCAAAGTATACTCTGATGATCCCTGAACTCATATTCTGGATAGTTGTTTTTCTGGTTCTGCATACTTACGTGCTATACCCATTGATCCTGCGTGTTTTTTCTGCAGGCAGGAAGGGAAATTCCCTGGTTTATGAACGGAATGAAGAATTGCCCGTAGTTTCCGTCATTATCTCTGCTCATAATGAAGAAGCCTGTATTAAAGAGAAAGTGCAGAGCATTTTTGCCGGCTTTTATCCTTCAGAAAAATTTGAAGTGCTGATCGGCTCTGATCATTCCACTGATAAAACGGGAGATATTATCAGATTGTTGATGAAAGATTACCCCACTTTAAAGTTTTTCGATTTTAAGGAAAGAAGAGGGAAGGGGAGCGTGGTTAATGATCTGGTTCAGAAAGCATCCGGGACGATCCTCGTTTTAACGGATGCCAATGTGATTTTCAATGGCGATACTTTATTTTACCTGGTCAGGCATTTTAAAAACAGCATGATCGGATTGGTAGACACCAATATGGTTAACCGGGGGATGAAGGAAGAAGGAATTTCATACCAGGAAAAGGCATATATATCGAGGGAGGTATGGATCAAGGACCATGAAAGCCGCTTGTGGGGCGCTATGATGGGACCATTTGGCGGATGTTATGCCATCCGGAAAGAGGATTATGCCCGGGTGCCTGCTAATTTCCTGGTTGATGATTTTTATATCAATATGAGGATTTTTGAGAAGGGTAAACTTGCTATTAATGATATTCGTGCTATTGTTTTCGAGCGTGTTCCGGATGAACTGAAAGTTGAATTCCACCGGAAAGTGCGGATTGGCACAGGAAATTTCCAGAATCTCCGGAAATTCTGGCGACTGATTTTTACTTCAAGGTATGGATTTGCTTTTCTCTCTCATAAAGTGATTCGCTGGTTCAGTCCTTTTTTCCTCCTCACCGCTCTGGCAACCAATATATTTCTTGCTTTCGGAAGCAGGTTTTACTTATGGATTTTGTTTTGCCACTTATCGATATATTTCATTCCTCTCATCGATTGGGCATTGAAGAAGCTCAATATCTATATCGGGCCATTCCGGTTGGCGACACATTTTTTATCCATGAATACCGCTCTGTTTATCGGGTTTTTCCGGTCGCTCGGAAAAGTCCGGTCAGGCGTTTGGGAACGAACCGAACGGGGTTAAATTTCATGAATACCTTATTCCAGATATCCATATCCATAAGCGGAGAATCGGTTGTGGCCTTAAAGGCAAGAAAGAATCCCAGTGGAAGAAGTATAATAGATGAAAGCCACATTCCGGCTGTAACTCCCATCGCACCTTTCAGGGCAGACTTTTCACCGATCATTGATATGATATGATACAGGATGAAAAATAAGATGGAGACCACTGCCGGAAGGCCTAACCCTCCTTTCCGGATAATTGCTCCAAGGGGTGCGCCGATAAAAAAAAGTACCAGGCAGGCGAATGACAAAGTAAACTTCCTGTGCCATACGATTTCGTGTTTAACCAGATATTCTTCACTACTGGTCAGCGACTGTATATGATAATCAAGTGTTTTTTTTATATTACGGGCTGATCTTAATGCAGCAGAAGTTATCCGGACCCGTTCCTCTCCGGAAAACTGATCAAGAAAATCCTGTTTGATGATAAAACCAGTATCCTGGCCCAGCTGGTAAGTTGAGTCCAGATTCAGATAAACCCGGTAATTGCGGGGAAAGTTTTCGGCCAGGTTAAAACGCCGGTCGCGGATGGAAGTTCCCAGGGAGTCGATAAAGTAATTCAACTGCCTGATATTCAACATCTGGTAATTGTTCTTAAAAAGATCTTCATTCGTCCGGTTAAGTTCAAATGCTGAAAGATCGAATTTTCTTTGTTGCATTTTGAAAAAGGTACGCTGGAACGGGTTGGTTTTTCTTGAATCTTTCTGGTCCACTTTATCCTGGTAATTATATCCATCATAAAGTGTAAAAAAAAGGTACCTGCCATCAGGGGTTGATTCCATCAGTCCGGAATCAGCCACGGTCACATCAGTATTACCCCATCGGGCAGTATGATTATAGATCATTACCTTATATATACTCTTCCCATCTTTTCCTTTTCTGCCGACCCTGATAACATAATCTTCCATATCGTTATAGAAGATGCCTTCTTTTATATTCACGGCCAGCTTTTTTTTCCTGACATCATGAAGAAGAGATTTGAATTTCAGGTTAGCGACCGGCAGCACATTATTGGAAAAATAAAAGGCAAATCCGGAAATGAGAATAGATAAGATAATCATTGGCTTCATGATGGTACGCAAGGAAATGCCTGACGATTTCGTGGCTACCAGTTCGTAATGCTCACCGAGGTTCCCAAAAGTCATCAGCGAAGAAAGCAGGATGGCTAAAGGCAAGGCAAGAGGGACGAAAGTGAAAGAAGCGTAAAAAAGCAGTTCGCCGATGATATACCAATCCAGGCCTTTACCTACGAGGTCATCGATATATTGCCATAAGAACTGCATGAGAAGAATAAACAGCGAAATGAAGAAAGTGGCCAGCAAGGGTCCCGCATAGCTTTTCAATACTAAAGCATAAATCTTTTTCATGACCGGCAAGCTTTCTTCAACGCAAAAGTAGGGTAATTAATTGCTGGTGAAAAAATATATTAATTGATGAATTTAAGATTTTTATATTATTTTTGCAAATCTGCGAACCAAACGTTTAATTAAATAAAGGAAAAAAATGAAAAAACTATTACTCTTAACCCTTGCGCTTATCATTGGGTTTACTGCTATCTCACAGATAGCAACTATGCCTAAACAACTGCTTAATAAAGCAGAGAAGGTTGAATATCAGAAGCCTATCAGGGATCTTTCTGATTTTTCAGTACCTGTCAATCCTACGGTGAGGTCCTATGCTACGGCCCCATCAGAAACGATTATTGGTTATTCGTTCTATGATTTGTGGTCAAATAACGCTTACAGCAACCGGTTTTACAGGTATGACGATGGTACCATGGCGGCTGTCTGGACCCGTGGTATGGAACCAACGACTTTTCCCGAGAGGGGAACCGGTTATAATTATTTCAACGGAAGTGAATGGGCACCGCCACCAGCAGCCAGAATTGAAACCGTCCGGACCGGCTGGGGCAGCTATGCACCCTATGGCCTTAACGGGGAAATCGTTGTTGGGCATAACGGAACAAATCTGCAAATCTCAAAAAGAGATAACCGATTCACCGGTGCATGGGTGGAATCCAGTTATGTTGGCGTAATCCAACCAACATGGCCCAAAATCGTGACTTCCGGTGATGAGAATCAGTACACGCATATTTTCTATAACTCCTATACTGCCTTAGGTGATCAGCCACAAGCAATTGTTTATACGCGTACTTCCGATGGTGGCGCAACCTGGGATCCGGCAGATATTGTTCTCCCTGGCATGGGTCCTGAAGATATTTTCGAGTTCTATTCGGAAGAATTCGTGTTGGCCAGCAAGGGTGATATTGTTGCCTTGTTTGTATGTAGCGCCTGGACTGACATGTTCATCATGAAATCAATGGACAATGGCGACACCTGGGAAAAGATCATGGTGAGGGAACATCCTTACCCACTTTGGGATTTTAATACTATGACTATGGATTCTACGCATACTTGCGACAACTCGGGAGGTATTGCTATCGATAATAACGGGAAATGCCATGTTGTTTTCGGTTTATCCAGGATTATAGTTGAGGAAATAACTAGCCCACCTGGTGGCTACGGCTTATTCTCCTGGGTTGACGGCATTGGCTACTGGAACGAGGATATGCCACCATTCTCAAATGATCCGCGTGCAATGGCCGGACCACAATACGGATATGAAGCTTCAGAGATGATCGAAGATTATAATTATATCGGTTGGGCACAAGATGTTGATGGCGACGGGGAACTTACCTATATTACAACTGCTGATGGTTTTCCAATGACGTACCGGAGTGTTGGATTATCAACGATGCCTACCATTTCGATTGATGATGAAGGCCGTATATTTATTGCCTTCTCATCATATACGGAAACCTTTGATAATACCGAGTACAATTTCCATAAGATCTGGGCACGCGCTTATGATAATGGCGTTTGGGGGCCCTTTTATCATGTGACCAGCGACATTATGCATATTTTTGATGAAAGTATTTGGCCTCTGTTTACTGCAAGTTCCGACGGTGACGTCCATATGATCTACAATACTGACGGAACACCGGGATTTGCCCTAAATACTCCTCCTGACCACGAATTCCAGGAAAATGCTATCTGGTATTCAGCAATTCCTAAAGATGACCTGCTGACAAGGATCGGTGACAACAATCTTCTCAGCACAACCAGTGTTTCCCAGAATTATCCCAACCCTTTCGACGGTACAACCACCATTACGGTCAACCTTCAGAAGGCAGCTAATCTTAACATGAAGGTTAGCAATATCCTTGGACAACAAGTAATGGATATGCAGAGAGGAAATGTTTCTGCCGGAACCTATTACTTCCAGGTCGATGGGACAAAATTGCAGGATGGCGTATATTTTTATACTGTAAAAGCAAACAACAGTGAGGTTACTAAGAAAATGATCGTTAGATAACCTTTTCTGATTATTGATCTGAAGCCGGACTTATGAATTAAGCCCGGCTTTTTTTTATGCAATTATTTATCAACGGGAATATTTACTTTTAAAAAAAGCATAACTTTATGGTTTGATTTGTGAAACCTTAATTAATAAGTTCAATTAAAAAAATTATTATGAAAAAACTATTACTATTATTAGTAGCAACATGTTTTATTTTTGTTGCAAATGCCCAAAAAGCTACAGAAGCTGTTAAAATGAATCAAGAAAAGTTACTTCATGATAGTGAATATCAAGGAGCAGTCCTTCCAGTCACAATTAATTACTCTAATGATGCGAAAGATAGCCGTGAAAAAATATATGTCGGAAGAGCGCATAGCCAAAGATCTTTTCGTCGTGAAGACTGTAAGGTTATATCTTATAATAAAGATTTGGATTTGATAGGTATATCTTTTATAATAGATAAAGAAACTTATCCCTCCATTGCTTTGAGTAATGGATCTGTTGGAATCTTCTATTCCGCTGATCATGGCCAAACATGGGTCGGACCAGTGCTCCTCTCTGATTTTAGCGCTGAGGGTTTGCGTAATTATTACTTATCAGGCGTTATTTATAACCCAAGCGACAATGTTGTTATAGAAAACGCTTATGGTGTATACCAGGGTGTTCCTCCTGATGATCCTGCTCTGGCAGTCTGGAACAAACAGGCGTTTGGAACAAGTACCCTTGGAGGTGCTAATTACTTATCGGAATACTTTGAAAACAGTGGATCGAATGATTATGATGGATACTTCAATCAATTAGGATTAACCCAAATAGAAGATTTCATGAAGTGCTTTAATATTTGGGCAGAAGGACCATGGGCTGGTTTTACAGCACTTAAAATGGAAGACATTCAAGGACTTTACAATGGTACCGGATTTGACTGGGAACTGGAACATTCTGTCATAGATATGCCTTTTAATCTGGATCCCACAGATAATACAGCCATTTGGTGTGGTAAATGGACCTTTTCTGATGTAGCAGCAGATATGGTTTGGTCAGATGATGGTGAGATTGGATATGCATGGATGGTTGGTGCAACTTCAGAAAATTTAGAATCTGGTTACCAACCACTTCTGTATAAAACCACTGATGGCGGAAATAGTTGGGATTACATTGAACTTGACTTCCAGGAAAGTCAGTGGCAGGATTTCTTTCAAAACGGCGCAACCGCTCCCGAAGACTGGTTAATTCTCCCCTGTCATAATCAAGGTGTTTGGCAAGACTTTACTATTCCATGGTTCGATGCTACTGCAGGTGCAGTTGATGCTGAAGGGAATTTGCAATTATTTGGAGCTGTGAGCAGCCACTACACTGACTTTATTCATAACGGTTATTATTACGATAGTATTGGTTTCAGATATAATTTCTGTGGTAATCTGTTTAAATTCACCATTGGAGATGAATTAATTGATATTATGTTTGTTGATACATTAGCGACAAATGCTGCCAGAGACCTTGTAGATGGAACAACCAGTGACTCATTGTATTGTGGCACTAATGGCTGGCAGCACAGACTGCAAATTACTAAAGATGAACGCTCAGAAGAATTCTTTTTAACATGGACAGATTCAGAACCAGGGGATCGTGTACAGGAGAATATGCAGCCTGATATAAATGGTTGGTCTTATAATATAACTACCGGCGAACATACAGATCCTGTTTGCTTCACTTGCGGTACAACATGGCCTTATGAACATTATTGGTTTGTCCAAGCATCTGATTATGCCTGTTATAATTCTGTTGATTCAACTTTTACTGTCCCTATGGTGAATGCTGTTAGTTTAAATGATTTTTTTACTAACGCAAGTGGCTCTGCGGATCCTATTGATGTTGAATATGTAACTGGTATAACATTCGATGCAATTGATCCAATTCATGTTGGTGTAGATGAATTTTCAGGACTATCAAACATCAGCGTTTCTCAAAACCTGCCGAATCCGGTTACAGGTATCACTACCATCAAGATTAACAGCGAAACTGTTGCTCCGGTTACCGTTGAAGTTTCAAATCTTATCGGACAAATTGTTCACACAATAGATGCCGGTATCATTAACGGAAACATTAGCGTTAACATTGACGTAAGCAATCTTGAAGCAGGTGTATATCTCTACACGGTGATTATTGCAAACGAGCGCGTTTCAAAAAGAATGATCGTAAGATAAACCTCTTTTTCAGACAATTAATATTAAGCCGGGCTTTCATGTTAAGTCCGGCTTTTTTCATGCAATTATTAATAATCAGTTCACCATTGACGGCAGCAAGCTGGACAATGGGATCTATTTCTATACGGTATTCACCGGTCAAGAATCTGTGACCAACAAGATGATCATCAAATAAGAAAGCTTTTAAGCTTATCAATTATATTTAAAGGCAGGGCTTAAAAAATCCTGCCTTTTTTTTATTTCTGCTATAGAAAAGAAAAATAATAGTTTTCCCACTTTATTTTCCTGTAAATTTATAGGGCCAATTTTAATCTTTCCTGATCATGAAAAAAGTATACTTCATTTTCGTGTTGATTGCTCTTATCGGGCAATCTGCCCTTCGTGCCCAAACCTATATGAATATGGGAGATAATATCGATATTCCCGGTTACTCATGGATCATCTTTAACCCCGGAACCTATACAATCCCTGACCCGGGCAATGACGGACTGATCAGGATCAATAACCAGCAGAATATTATCCTCGACGGTGCAAATGTCGCCGTTGACGGAATGAATTATTCAGGGTACATGATCAAGATCAATAATTCCAAAAACATTACCATCCGGAATTTTGAATCGGCAAGCCGGTTTAAATACGCCGTATATATCACAAATTCCGACAGTATCCAGATTTATAATTGTGATTTCTCTTTTAACAAAGTCGATTCAGCCGGATGGATTGATGTCTGGTCTGATTATCAGTCAGCTTTAGGAGGAGGAGTGATGATGTACCTGACCGATTATGTTGATATTCATAATAATACCATGAAGATGCAGAATGATGGCGTGGCTTTATACCATTGTAACCATATTTCAATATGGGAGAACGATTTTGACTGGAATACTTCCTACGGGGTAAGGATGTATTTCACAAATTCCTGCCACATTCACCATAATTTAGCTTCACATGTTAACCGTCCCTTTACCAATCCCAGTGATTGTGCCGCAATCCTTATGATCGTTTCCAATGAAAACCTGGTGGAGCATAATGACTTCAGCTATTCCGGCGATGGCATCTTTTTAGGGCAATACGAATACTCGTCCACTCCGAACAATAATGTATTTCTCTACAATGAATGCTCATACTCACCGCATAATGCTATTGAGGCAACCTTTGCAGACGGCAATATTTATAGATGTAATGCCTGTAACTACAGCCATTATGGTTTATGGCTAGGGTATTCGTTTAATTCACTTGTTGACAGCAATGAAATAATCGGGAACCAGTCTTCAGGAATCGCTATCGACAGGGGTTTCAGCAATATTATCAGCCAAAATATGATCAGCGACAATCCTATAGGTATTGAACTCTGGGAAGGAAGTGCCATCCCGCCTTATCAGAATCAGTTTTCCCATGATTACCTGGTCAAAGGAAACCTTCTTGAAGGTAACCGGCTTGCCATCAAGTCAAATAACACTGAACACCTTGTGTTTGACAGTAATGCAGTGATTTATAACAATGACGGCATTCAACTCAATGGGTCATCCCCGCAAGACACTTTTTATTTCAACTACTTTAAAAATAATGCCTTATATCATATTGAGAATTTATCTCCAGACGATATTTATGCCCCCTATAATTCATTTTTCTCCCCGGATGAAGATTTCATAGCCTGTAATATTTATGATTTTGCTGACAATCCTGCTAAAGGAGAAGTGATCTGGCATCCCTTCTTTTATGGTGAACCCCCTGTTGTCACTAATGAACAATTGGAGGATATGACTGAACCTACAGCTGAATGGTATGCTTATCCGGAAGTATGCGGGGGATACGGCGGAAGTATGGCAACGACGGTTTCCTGGGATTCAACAGATATGAAGGAAGGGGTTGCTTCGGTACATTGTGTGACTGGCAATGGTTGGGATATCGGTCTTCAATACTGGCCGGGCAGCGATACAATTGTCCATTGGCAGCTCAGCGGGCAGGACACGCTGATATTCTGGCTTAAAACGGTTAATACCACTGGCTACGGATTTCAGTTTCATCAAATACGTGTAGGGAATCTTTGCGGAGGTTATTATAAATATTCCGGGTCACCAAATGTGCTTAACGCGGCTAATGGTACCTGGAAAAAGATCAAGGTGCCCCTTGCCGGCGGAGGTTCACCTTATAATTATGTCAGAACAGAAATCGGTGAAGTTTCTTTTGATGATATCAGTTATGTTTCCATTCATGCTGATACATGGGATTTTGGCTTTGAAATCTGGCTCGATGGGATGCATTTCAGCTCATTCTCAACCGGACTGGATGAACTTAATGGCCAGAACCTGTCTTTCAACTGTCTGCCGAATCCGATGGGTGAATCGGCAATTATTACCTGGAGAACTGATCAACAAGGGCCTCTCAATTTTGAGCTATTTGACCTCACTGGAAAACAGCTTTATTGGAAAGAACTGAATTCGATCAGTGAAACGACCAATCAATTTGTTTTTTGCAATCCGGGAATTTCACCGGGACTATACCTTGCATCAATGAAATCCGCTCATCGGGTCCAGATCAGGAAGCTCATCATCCGTTGAACAAAGCCCTCTTTCCTTTGTTAATAAGGGAAATGCAAGAATATGCCTGAATTTGACGGTAACTGGACGCTTATCACCGGGGCATCATCGGGTTTTGGATATGAGATTGCCAGGATACTTGCATCAAAGGGACACAACCTGGTGCTGGTGTGCCGCAATGAAGAGCGTCTATGTCAGATTGCACGCGAGTTAAATGAAATTTCAGATATCATTATCATGCCGGTGGATCTAGCCAAAGCCGGTTCTGCAACTTTGCTGTTCAATGAATGTGAACGCCTCAAGCTAAAGATCAATGTCCTGATCAACTATGCAGCGGAAAATAATTAACTTTGCCCGCTCATAAATTTGTCGATTTAAATTCTTCCATCCCATGAAGCGTGCATATATTTTCAAAATTCTATTTCTGATTGTTATTTCCAGCAGCCTGTATTCCCAGAAACCATTCAGCCCTGATATTACAACTGATGATCTTAAGTCCCACATTTCCTATCTTGCATCTGATGATCTGAAAGGTCGTTATACAGGGGCTCCGGGCAGTACGGCAGCCTCTGAATACATCAGGGATCAATTCCGTGATGCCGGCCTGAAACTGTTGGGACAGGAAGGGTTTCAAAACTTTGAAGTGGTGGTTAGCGTTAAAGCCGGCGAGAATAACTCCTTCAGGATAAATGACAGAATTGATGCACTTGCCGGAGATTTTACTGCCTTTCCATTTTCAAAAAATGCAACGGTGGCTACGGGGGTAGTTTTTGCGGGCTATGGATTTGAAATCGAACAGGATAGCCTTTCGTGGAATGATTATCTGGGGCTGGATGTTTCCGGACAATGGGTCATGATCCTCAGGGGAGATCCTGAGATGGAAAAGCAGGAAAGCCGGTTTATTTCTTTTGGCGATGACCGCGATAAGGTCATTTTAGCGAGGGATAAAGGCGCAGCGGGAGTGATTTTTGTTTCCGGAAAAAAATTTGATGCAAATGACGAACTGGTTTCGATGTATTTTGATAAAACCCAATCAACCGCAGGAATTCCGGTCATTCACATAAAAAGAACCCTGGCCGATGAAATATTGTCGCCAGACCATCTTTCTGTCGATTTCCTTGAATCTTTGCTGATATCAGACATGAAACCCAACTCAAAGATGCTCAGCAGTGAAGTGGCAGCAACCACGCAAGTCTTACAGGAGAAAGTTACTGCGCGGAATGTGATAGGTATGCTGGAAGGAAGTGATCCGGTTCTTAAAAATAGTTTTATAATTGTTGGCGCCCACTACGATCACCTGGGAATGGGCGGCCCCGGAAGCGGATCGCGGTTTTTAGACAGCCTGGCCATTCACAATGGCGCTGATGATAATGCGTCCGGTGTTGGAGGCATATTAGAGCTTGCATCCTTTCTGGCTTCAGAAAGGACATCACTTAAAAGGAGTGTAGTTTTTGTAGCTTTTGATGGAGAGGAACTCGGTTTATTGGGGTCAAGGTATTTTGTAGAGAATCCACTGATCAATCTGAAGAATGCTACAGCCATGATCAATTTTGATATGATAGGCCGGTTGAAGCAGGAAGGTCCGGCAATAATGATCGGAGGGACAGGCACTTCTGTCGAATCGGAAGCAATACTTGACAGTCTTAATGCCGGTTCAATAAAGTTGAATTTTTCGCCTGAAGGATATGGCCCTTCTGACCATGCAGCTTTTTATGCTGAAAATATCCCGGTATTTTTCTTTTCAACCGGCGCCCATGAGGATTACCACACTCCTGGTGATGATTGGGAACGCCTGAATTTTGAAGGTGAGAAAGATATACTGGAAATCGGAAAACAGCTAATTACTGCACTGGCTAGCAAAGGTGAAAACCTGACCTTTCAGGAGGCCGGGCCTAAGCAGCAGGAAGGCGGAAGGGCCGGTTATCGTTTCAAAGTCACCCTTGGCATCATGCCTGATTTTACATCAACCGTCGAAGGTGGTTTAGGTGTCGGAGGAGTTAAAAAGGATGGACCTGCCTTTAAGGGGGGCATGCTGAAAGGTGATGTGATTACAGCTATCGATGGCAAACAGGTTAATGACATTTACGATTATATGAACCGGCTTAAAAAGCTGCAGCCAGGCCAGGTAATTTCGGTAGATGTATTACGGGAAGATAAAAAAGTGATACTGATCATACAATTGTAGCATGACCGAATACCTTTCACGGACTTTCCTGGTAAAGTTCATCAAATTCGGCATTGTCGGTTTTTCCGGCGTTCTTATAGATTTCGGGATTACTTATGCCTGTAAGGAATGGCTTAAGATCCAAAAGTATATAGCTAATTCCATTGGATTTACGGTGGCAGCATCCTCCAATTACTTTTTTAATCGCACCTGGACTTTTAGGAGCAAGGATCCTGATATCGCCATTGAATACACTGAATTTATTGTGATAAGCCTGGTGGGTTTGGGAATTGCTAATCTTATCGTGTGGCTGATCCATTCCAGGTTCAAACAGAATTTTTACCTATCCAAACTCTTTGCGATCGGGGTAGTTACGGTCTGGAATTTCTTTGCGAATTACTATATTACGTTTGCGTAGAAAAAAACCTGACAGGTTTAATATTGTGCTAATCCCTCTGTTATTCAGCAAAAACTTCGAAATTAATCTCCACTAAAACTTCTTTATGCAGTTTGATCTTGGCTTTGTAGTTGCCCAATTCTTTGATCGAATCACCGTCAACTTCAATATTTTTCCGATCAAGTTCGAAATTAAACTGGTCTTTTAAAGCCTGGGCGATCTGAATAGCATTGACTGAGCCGAATATTTTTCCGGAGGTCCCTGCTTTGGCGCCGATCTTCAGATTGATTGTTTCAAGTGTTTTTGCTACGGTCAAAGCTTCATTGCGGACCTTGTCATCCTTATATGATTTTTGTTTCTTATTCTCGGCGATGACCTTTTTATTGGTTCCGGTGGCCAGGATAGCCAGGCCATGGGGGATGAGATAATTTCTTCCGTAACCATTTTTTACGGTCACGATATCATCTTTATATCCTACGTTAGCTACGTCTTGTTTTAAAATGACTTCCATATTAATTACTCCTCCTTATTTAAGTAAATCAGCCACATAAGGCATTAAAGCCAGGTGGCGTGCCCGCTTGATAGCCTGGGCCACTTTTTTCTGATATTTTGTAGATGTACCGGTTAATCTCCGGGGGAGGATTTTTCCCTGCTCATTTACGAATTTCAACAGGAAGTCAGCATCTTTATAATCAATGTACTTAATGCCCGCTTTTTTAAAACGACAATACTTTTTCTTTTTAGTATCGACGTTAATCGGGGTAAGATATTTAATATCTCCGGTTTGCTGTGCCATGGTTCTAAACAATTATAAGTTTATATGCTAAGCTTCCTGTGGTTGCTGTTCAAGCGCTTTTCTGCGCTTTTTCTCATTATAGGCAACTGCATGTTTATCGAGCTTAACGGTCAGAAAGCGGATAATGCGTTCGTCGCGTTTGAATGCCAGTTCAACGTCGTTGATGATATCACCTTCGGCTTTGAACTCGATGAGGTAGTAAAACCCTGTAGATTTTTTCTGGATCGGATAAGCCAGCTTTTTCAATCCCCAGTTTTTTTCCAAGACGATTTCTGCTCCTTTGTCATTCAGTAATTTTTGATACTTAGCGACCGTTTCCTTCATCTGATCATCAGATAAAACGGGAGTCATAATGAAAACGGTTTCGTACTGATTTGCCATTGTTAATCGTGGTTATTATTAATTCTAATTTCAAAAATGGAGTGCAAAGGTACGATAATTATTCAGTTTACAAAACCTCAGGGAAGAAATTTCACCAATTCATTGAGAATGAATTCTGCTGCATGCCCGTCTCCGAAGATGGCCGGAAACTGATCAGGAGATTGGTTATAATAGCGGTAAAAGGCGTCACTTATCATTTTCGGGTCCGCATCAACGATAGTTGCCGTTCCCAGTTCAATCAATTCTTTCCATTCCGATTCGGACCGTAAAACCAGGCATGGCTTGCGGAAAAAGTATGATTCTTTCTGCACCCCTCCTGAATCGGTAATGATCATCCGGCACCGGTTTTCCAGCAAAAGCATGTCAAAATAGGTCACAGGTCCGGTCATCCTGAGAAAAGGATTGGCTTCTATGCTCTTCTGCAACTTGCTGTTTAGCATAACAGGCATCATTTTAACCGTTCGGGGGTGAAGGGGTAATACGAAGTCGATTTGCTGATCCCGGCTGATTTCATCCAAAGAACCCATAATTGCATTCAGCCTGTCGGCTGAATCGGTATTACTGTCCCTGTGGATGGTGCAAAGGATAAAATCTTTTCCTTTCAGGGCCAAATCACTGAGAATCTTTGATCTTTCCTCGGCTAATTGACTGTAATATAAAGCATTATCATACATAACATCTCCGCAATGGTATATCCCGGGATGATCAATAGTATAAGGAGGCTGAGCATCAGGATCAAATCCTTCTTTTGCAAGGTTTTTAAAGCCGGTTTGGGTAGGTGAAAATAGAAATGTAGACAGGTGATCACAAACTACACGATTGATCTCCTCAGGCATACTTTTATTGAATGAGCGCAGGCCCGCTTCGATATGAGCGACCGGGATACGCAATTTGGATGCTGCCAGGGACCCGGCAAGCGTTGTATTGGTATCACCATAAACCAGGACCATGTCAGGTTTTTCTTCCAAAAGAACCTGTTCCGTGCGGCGGATGATTTCCCCCGTTTGAAAACCATGCGTGCCCGAACCTACTTCAAGATTGAATTTTGGGTGCGGTATTGCCATTTCCTCAAAGAAAACGCGCGACATATTATCATCATAATGCTGCCCGCTGTGCATGATCAATTCTTCGATCCTTTCAGAGAAGAATTTTTTTATGGCACGGCTGATTGCAGCAGCTTTGATAAACTGCGGCCGGGCGCCAACGATAGTAATAATCTTCATTTTATTCATTTTAACTGAATTGCGGATGTATAAATTCATCCTCAGGACAGTTGCAAAAATAAAGGTTTATCGCTATAAATATCAATGGATAATAATCTTATGATATTTAATACTTCCAGTCCCGGATTCTGAACTCAGAATATAAATACCTGGAGAAAGTTGTCGGAGATCAAAACGGATTTGCTTTTCACCGGTATATTGGATTTCTTTAAAAAGCACGATTCTGCCCGAAAGGTCTGTCAGGCCCAGCTTTACATCGGGTCCGGAGAAATTCTTTAACTGAATCGTAAGCAAACCATTGGTTGGATTTGGATAAATCAGCATGTTGCACTCTTCGCTTACTTCGGGCAAATTTACCAGGTTCGACTCATAATAAGCCTTCCAGCCCGGTGCAGTCACCGAGTAATTACTACTGAAAGCTAAAAACATTTTACCACTTGGGGAAGTAACAGGATCGGGCACACCCGGGGAATACGACCCGCTATATTCGGAAAGCAATTGCTGGCTTTGCAAGTCATAGATTTTCAGTAAATCAAATCCGGCCTCTGTTTCAAATTCAGTAAAATAGAGCGTTACATAGGATGCTCCCTCAGGCAATATCCGCCACAGACAGGCTGAATTATCTTGGTAGTCCCAATTTCCGCTTCCATCGGTAAGGAAATCTGTCTGCGCTGTCAAAATGGTTGTGCCACTGCAATAAACCGGGATTTCAGATTTGAATGACGCAAGGAATCCTTCTCCGGTCTCGTCAGGACCGGTTTCGAAAACGACGAGCATCCCGTCGCCTGTTGTAGTTACGGGATCAGGCAACATATCCCCTGAAAATATCCCCAGGATTGGCGCCGTGATGCTGTCACCATCGTAAACAGTGACGAAATCGCTGGTATCAGTCCTGAAAATTAAAAAACTCAGGGTGATGTTGTTCACGGAATCAGCCGGCGTGATCAGCCAACTGCAAGCTGCCTCATTTTGGTAGGGATAAAGTGGCCCACTGCCGTCATCTATAGTTCCAAACAAGGTGCTGTAATTTTTTTGACCTTCGCAATAAAGGGGATAATCAAAAAGGTTAGTGTCGGGAACGGCATGGATGATGAGTTCCTGGGCAAGGTTAAAGAGTGATCCGCCCGGGGTAAGGTCATCAGTATAGAAATAACCATCATAAGAACCGTTCCATCCCCAGTTGAAATGGTAGTAATCATTTCCCTGGTATCCGTCGCATACAAAGGCATGGCCGTTGGTGTCAGGGACTGACCAGCCAGCATAATACATGGGGATTTCCTGGTCAAGATGGGCTATCAGGAGACTGTCCCAGTCCATCGAAGTCGAATCCCTGAAAACATACTGGGTTTCGGGGGAATACTTAAAGAAGGTCTTTAAAGAGTAAGCCGCTTTATGGTTATACATGCCGGACCCATCAGGGCCATAGACCATATCTACCGAAACGCCCAAATGATATAACAGTTCGGCTACTTCCGGGTTGCTATGGCCGAGCGAAGTTTCCATCAGGTCCCACTGGTAATTTGCACTGCCGAAATCTGCACTCAACGTTCCGTAAGGAGGACATTCGTAGCTATATGATCCGGTTCCCGTGTCAGGCCAGCGGAAATAGTTCATGACCTGGCCCATAGCAGTAGCCACGCATCCGGTATAACAATGGCCTGATGGTCCCGAAGGATCAGCCGGACACATCTCGTTATAATACTTGCCCTGGTCCCAGGTTGAAGTGGTCAGGGGCAGGACTTCTCTTCCGGAAAAAGGATGAATTGCTGTTAGCGGGGTTTCCAGGTAATATCTCCAAAGAGCGGCAGTTTCAGCGGATGGTTGTGCTTTTGTTTCTATAGAAAAAGTAATTTGTCTTTTATATTGTTCCATCCAGGCCTGGAAATTATCCGGTTGATGGAATGGTTCATATTTTCCGTAAAAAGTATAACATAAGACAGGTGGGTTAGCACTATGGGATGAAATTGCCATGAATCCTCCCGTTGAAAAGTTGAAAACGTAGTAAAAGATGTCTTTGTTTTCCTCAATAGTGAAAGAATTGATGATTTTCAGATTTACTGCTTCGACTAACCGGCGTGATTGTACCCGTTCAAAATATATTTTTTTTGCAACAGATATAGCCTGTTCTTCAGTAATAAATGCACCCTGTGTAAAAGAAATTGCAGGAGCGAAAAGCGAAAAAATTAAGAATACGAGTATTTTTTTCATAACAGCCAATTGAATTTGCCATTATAAAAGTATTAAGAAAGATGAATCGAATAAAAAAAGGTGTCATCCTTTTAACAGATAACACCTTTTAAAATCTTAACCGGATTTATTCGATTACGAATTTTTTAGTTGTAGTTCCTTTATCGCCATTAAGCTGTAAGATATACACCCCGCTGCTGAGATTATCGGTGTTGATCTGGTTTACATCGCCATCTTTATATCCTTTGAACGATTCCTGCCAGATTGTTTGTCCCTGTATGTTCAGGACTTTTACTGTTACCTGTTCTCCGGTCCCGCGAGCGGAATAATTCAACACACCGGTGACCGGGTTGGGATAGGTAAGGACGCCTGCATTATTATTAGCTCCTTCTTTAATCCCGGTTGTATTGGAAATCATAATATTGTCGACAAATACGTTATCTCCTTCAGCATAAAACTTATCCGAAAGAAAGCATGAAGACTGTAAAGAGATGTCGAACAGCGAATTTCCAAATTGGGAAAGATCAAAGATTTTCATATCAAAAGGATCAGTATTGGTAGCCGGATTGAAGTTCGTGTTGCCATAAATATCAGCTACCTGCTCACCATTAACCAATACCCTGAACCACGAGTACTTATTCCCGACGGAGTATGTTTGCCGCAGATCAAGAGTAAGTTCGACTCTTTCCATGCCGGTTGCATCGACATTACAGTTCTCAGCAAAACCATGGAAATTAACGTTTGTATTCCAGGCCTGTTCCGGGGTCGTATTAGTTGGCCCGCCAGACCATCCGCTGGTAAGGCCGCTTCCCTGATAGTGCAGGCCATTGATTGATCCGGGAGCTGCAGCCCTGCTATCGACCTTTACTTTCGCCCTTGAATTACTTCTAAGGTTGAAATTATTGCTTTCGCCCGATTCAAAATCTTCACTGAAATTAAGCAATATGCCTTCGATGAAGATCATGTCCGTGATAGTTTTAAAATTAGTGCCATTGGCATTGGAAGCTGTCAAATTAACGGTATAATAACCTGGTGCTTCGAAGCGCACATGCGGATTCTGCGAAGTGAGGCTTGTTCCGTCGACAAAAGTGACCGAAGATGGCTGGAAATCCCAGGTCCATACTGTGGGGTCATACAAAGTTTCATCGGTAAAGACAATTGTGTCTCTGTTACAGGCAATATTTGTATTGGCTGAAAACAATACCCAGGGGATAGGGGTGCTGGTCACTGTCATATAGTTCGTCTTGGTTTCCACGTCAGTTCCAAAATCATTAGTGACGTCCAGATTAACAGTATACACTCCTTCCGTCGCAAAATAAACGGTCGGATTCTGCTGGCTGGAAAGATGAGGTGTCCCGCCTGTAAACTCCCACGACCAGACATCCGGCACCCCGGCTGACAGATCGAAAAATTGGATACCTGTTCCGGGGGTGATATAAGGAACCGGCGTGTAAAAATCAGCTACCGGATGAAATGGTGTGCCGGCGATTGCTGCATAAGCATCAATTCTGCCTGCGCCTAGTTTCCCGGCGTAATTCTCATTGCCCGGCACACTATAAATATCTTCACAGGTCGATTTCAGGACAGTTTCAAGCTGATCGGGGGTCAGGTCAGGATTGACGGATAGAATAAGGCCGCAAAGGCCGGCAGTTAATGGACAAGACATAGAGGTGCCGGCATAAACATCATAATAGCCGAAATCGGTCAGGTCCCATGTCGTACTCAACAAACCGGATGGCCCCTGGTTCCCGTAGCCTCCCGGAGCACAAACGTCAACACTGACTGCATAATTAGAGAAATCAGTCTTTACATCATCTTCATTCGTTGAAGCAACATTTATTACATAGTTATAGGCTGCAGGATATTGAGGAGTAGTGACATTATCATTCCCCGCTGAAGCAAGCATTACTACGTCCATACCGTGTATAGTGTTAATCAGGTTTTGGTTGGTTTGACTGAAACCAGGCCCGCCCCATGACATGCTGATCACATCTGCTCCGTTATTGGCAGCCCATTGAAGGCCGGCATAACCGCTGGTAACATATTCGGGGTTACTTGAAGATGCCTTTACCCCGATAAGGCTGACATTATAACCAACTGAGGCCACGCCAATTCCATTATTTGTCTCCGCTGCAGCGAGGCCTGCAGTATGAGTGCCATGTGACCATAGTGAGGGATCCCCGCCGGTCGGCGGATTGGAATTTTGGATTCCGGGCTGCGTCATATCTTCAGACAGGACGATCTTATTAACAAGGTCAGGATGATCAATCCAGACAGCATTATCCACAATGGCAACTTTAATATCGGGTGAACCTGTATTAAGGTCCCAGGCCATCTCGGCGTTGATTACATCAAGATGCCAGTTCCAGTTAGCAGAACCTTGAGACAAGTTGTACAGTGAATCGTCCGGCGTGTAATCTATATAGGCCAGGGGCACTTTTTCAACATATTCCAGGTCAGGATTCTTTGCCAGCTCCTCCATAATAGCTTCAATCTTATCATATTGCGAAAAGTTAAGTTCAAAGGTCCGGACCAGTTTTGAGTCATTATTCAGGTCAAAAGGCCTGGAAAGCCCTGTGATATCAAATTGTTGACGTATTGCGTTCAGGAATGGTGCATTTTCAGGATCTACGGTCCTGTCAGCATTTACAGGAATATCAACCTGAACCTGGTCATTAAATTTGAAATAGACCTGTCCATCCATGAAGTCCCTGTTGTAGGTTTGCGAAATGCCTGTCAGGCTAATTAAAGCTAGGACGATGAAAGTGGTTGGAAGTAATAATTTTGAGATAAATCCTCTTTTCATGATGTGGAAATTTTACGGTAATACATGACCTTGTTTAAAACCATTCAAAATTACAATAAATTGATCAAATGGTAATAAATAAGTTATCAAAAGATGAAAGGGCAGGATTTTCCGGATGTATCAGATAATCTAATTTACCAGGATCTTTTTGTTTGATGTTCCTGTTTGGGTCGTGATTTCCATGAAATACAACCCGGCCGGGAGTAAACTTACAGAAATATCCTGTTGATAGGTGCCGGTAAAAACGGGCTGTTCTTCAGCATATATTGTCTGACCGGTCAGCGTTAGTAACCTTATCTTCAGGCTGCTTTTTTCTTCAACCCGGAAACTTATATGGATGTCTTCTGTTGCCGGATTAGGATATATTTCCAGGTGAGTGACGCCTGCCTCTTCTTGAATTCCTACATTATTGACTTCATAATAGGCTTCCCAACCCTGGAAGTTATTCGAAAGGCTTGTGCTCCAGGTAATGAACATGGTGCCTGATGTGGCTTCAATGGAACCCGGAATATCGGTACCTGAAAGTTCAGCTATCTGGGTTTGACCATCATAAACCTTAACTTTATCAACTCCTTCCTCAGTTTCAAAATAATTAAAGCTCAGGGTGATTTTATCAGCATATAGTGGATTGATCTTCCACAAGCAGGTAGTTCCGCCCTGGTAATAAAAATCACCGCTTCCATCACTAAATGTTGCTGTTGGCTCGGTGAACTGGGTTAGTCCCTGGCACCAGGTGGGCGACACGGTATTATATTCAGCATACCAGCCTGCCGCATTTCCGCTGCCATCGGTTTTGAATTCGATTAGCATCTTGTTTCCGGTTGAAGTCAGAGCCGGAGGTAAGGTAGTCCCTGAATAAGCTCCCAATAATGCATCGGAAGTTGTGCCGCCATCAAATACTTTAACAGAATCACCCGCTGTCAGGTCGAATGCTGAAAACGTCAGAGTTATGCTGCTGATGGAATCATAGATAGTTTGCGGATCGATAGACCAATAAGCTGTATTGTTATCGAGATAATTCTCAACAGGTCCGCTGCCGTCTGTGATCGATCCTGACCTGCTGGTAATATTGATTGTACCGGTATTATGGTAAGGATAGGCGCCTTCTGAAGGGACAAAATTCCTGACACAAGCCTGTCCCTGGTTAAAGCTGCCGACATCATAAAGGGAATAGTAACCATTGCCACTGCCGCTCCAGCCGAAGTTAAAATGAAAATTTTCGCCCTGGTAACCATCGCAAACGAAAGCATGCCCTAAGTAATTTGAGTTATAACCTGAATAATACAGGGGTTTGCCGACGTCAATATCAGCTTTGAGCAGACTGATCCAACCGGCTTGAGAATAATCCTCTTTTTCTTTATACTGAGCGGTGTTATACCTGAAATATTGATTCAGGCTGCCGGGGACATTAGAGCTCTGTGCACCTGAACCATCGGGGCTGAAATTCATATTGACCGAAACGGCGCAGTGGTATTGCAATTCGGCATTGGCGTCAGGGAACCGGTTATCGATACCGTTTATCATCCCTGTCCAGTTGTAATATGTCTCACCGAAATTGGCACATTGCTGGCCGTAAGAATAATGGCCGGGAATATAACAATGCTGACCTGTTCCAACTTCCGGGTAACGCCAGTAATACATGATCTGGGCCATGGCAGTCGCAACGCAGCCCACCCAGGTATGCCCGCCGGGACCGGCCGGATCTTCAGGGCAAAGAATGTTATAAGGGCTGCCCTGATCCCAGTGACAGTATAGTAATGGTGCCACATCCCTTTCCCTGGAAATAGTGAAGGCTGTGATTTCGTCATTTCTCAGTTCAGCCCAAGCTTCCGCTACTTCAGGAGAGGATTCAAACTGGTTTGCCCGCACGTAAGAAATTTGCTCAACATAATTCAGAATGAACCCTTTATAAGATGCCGGAGCATCATCGAAAATAAATCTTCCTTCAAAAGAATAACCTAAAACAGGCGTAAAGGCATCCTCAGCAGAAATAATGATAAAACCGGGTTCCATCTGGAAAGCATAAAATACCGGAGCATCATTAACCAGATAAGTATATGGATCGTTTAATCTGATCTGCTCATAGGAACATCCATTTTCATAGGTATTCAATGTAATAAAAACGAAATTTTTAGCAACTTTTTCTGCTTCAGTTAAACTGACTGGTTTCGCCTCAATATTCATAATAAGGCAGAATCCTAGCAGGGCTATTAGTGTAGTTTTTAAATTCATAATGTAAAATAGTTGGATTGGTAATAGAATACAAAGGTAAACAAATCCTGTTATAAATTAAGAAAAATCCGGAAAGTAATTTCTGTCTTAAATTAAAAGGTATAAAAAAAGCACCTGCATTTTTACAACAGGTGCCCGACAACCATTAAATAAACCAAATTAGTTCACCAAAACCAAATCAGAGAACAACCGATTTTCAAATACTATGACAAGAGAAAAAGCGAAAAGGTTGCATCAGTATAAAAAAAATATTAAAAAATGTTCTTAATTGTTTCCCCTCCGGGAGGCTCTGCCTTTTTTACTAATTTCGTGGTGTGGCAAACTGATGAATTATGACTGTTCTTATCAAAAACATCAAGGAGCTGGTGCAGGTTGAAATTCAACCACGGCAATATGTTGCTGGCCGTGAGATGGCAAAACTTGAAACAATTTGTGATGCATTCTTGCTCATTGAGGGCGAAATAATATCTTCTTTCGGCAGGATGAAAGATCTCGGTCATAAACTTGAATCGAGTGGCAGTCGCTGGCACAAAGTGATTGATGCTTCCGGGAAAATGGTATTTCCCTGCTGGTGTGATCCGCATACTCACCTGGTATTTCCTGCCAGCCGTGAAATGGAGTATATCGATAAGATCAGGGGGCTATCCTATGAAGAAATTGCCCGCAGGGGTGGAGGGATTCTGGATTCTGCCCGTAATATGCATGTCGTCCCGGAAAAAAAACTCTATCGGTCAGCACTTGTGCGGCTTGAGGAAATCATGTCATATGGCACCGGGGCTGTAGAGATAAAAAGTGGTTATGGACTTACAACAGAAGATGAATTAAAGATGCTGCGGGTCATCCGCCGTCTGAAAGAAACTTCACCCCTGACTATCATAGCCACTTTTTTGGGCGCCCATGCCATTCCACAGGAATATAAAGCCAACCCGGCAGCATATGTCGACCTGGTTATCAATGAGATGATCCCTCTGGTTGCCGCAGAGGAATTGGCAGATTATATTGATGTTTTCTGTGACCGTGGGTTTTTCAGCGTCGAAGATACAGACCGGATATTGAATGCAGGGATGAAATATGGCCTCCGTCCTAAGATACATGCCAACGAACTGGGCTCTACAGGAGGAGTACAGGTAGGAGTAAAGTATAACGCGCTTTCGGTAGACCACCTCGAATACCTGGGAAAAGAAGAGATTTCGGTTTTAAAAAATTCGGAAACAATGCCAACTGTTCTTCCCGGGGCCAGTTTTTTCCTTGGCTTGCCTTATGCACCGGTCAGGAAGATGATCGATGCCGGCCTGCCGGTTGCTATGGGCAGCGATTTCAACCCGGGTTCGTCTCCTTCAGGGAATATGCAGCTAATCCTTTCACTTGGGTGCATTAAATATAAGATGCTCCCCGAAGAGGCTGTCAATTCCGTGACCATTAACAGTGCTTACGCAATGGGACTGCAAGAGGAGCTGGGCAGCATTGCAGTCGGTAAAAAAGCCAATATTTTCATTACAAAGGAAATACCATCGATCCAATATATGCCTTACGCTTTTGGAAGCAATAAGGTGGAGAAGGTGATTTTGAAGGGGAAGGTTTATTAGAGTTGACAGTTGACAGTTGACAGTCAGCAGTCAGCAGTCAACAATAGAACAATAGAACAATAGAAAGATATGAAGCAACTTATAGAATGTGTCCCTAATTTCAGCGAAGGGCGGGACATGGGGATTATCAGGCAGATCACCGACCAGATAGAAAGTGTCGATGGAGTCAGGTTACTGGATGTTGATCCGGGGAAGGCGACCAACAGGACCGTGGTCACCTTTGTGGGTGAGCCGGATGCTGTTTTAAATGCAGCTTTCCTGGCAGTAAAAAAGGCTTCGGAGATCATTGATATGCGCAATCACAAAGGGGAGCACCCGCGTTTTGGCGCTACCGATGTTTGTCCGCTGGTCCCCATCAGGAATATCAGCATGGATGAAGTTGCTGCTTATGCCCGTAAATTGGGCGAAAGGATCGGAAAAGAGCTGGGGATCCCGGTGTATTGTTATGAAAATGCTGCACTAAAGGAAGAAAGAAGAAACCTGGCCAACTGCCGTGCCGGGGAATATGAGGGCTTGCCGGAGAAACTGAAGAATCCTCAATGGAAACCCGACTTCGGCCCGGCGGCATATAATGAAAAAATTGCCCTCACCGGTGCAACGGCTGTGGGAGCAAGGGATTTCCTGGTCGCTTACAATGTTAACCTCAATACAACATCAACCCGCAGGGCAAATGCGATTGCTTATGATATCCGCGAGAAGGGGCGCCTTGTGCGTGAAGGTAATCCCGTTACCGGAAAGATCAAAAAAGATGAAAACGGGAATGAAATTTATTTTCCCGGATCACTCAAGGCATGTAAGGCTATCGGTTGGTATATCGAGGAATATGGGATTGCACAGATCTCCATTAACCTGACAAACATCAGTATTACACCGGTTCATGTGGCATTTGAGGAAACTTCAAAGAAAGCCCAGGAAAGGGGGCTCCGGGTGACTGGTTCGGAACTGGTGGGGCTTATCCCTTTGAAAGCCTTGCTCGATGCAGGAAAATATTTTCTTTTAAAACAACAAAGGTCTGCCGGGGTTTCTGAAAAGGAGCTGGTAAAGATTGCCGTGAAATCCCTTGGCCTGGATGACCTTAAACCCTTTAATCCAAAGGAGAAGATCATCGAATACCTGCTGGAAGACCCAGCCGATAAGAAACTGGTCAGCATGACCGTCGAAGGCTTTGCCGATGAAACGGCATCGGAATCACCGGCTCCGGGAGGAGGTTCTGTTTCTGCATTGGTAGGAGCATTAGGTGCGTCCCTGGGGACCATGGTAGCCAACCTGTCATCCCATAAAGCCGGCTGGGACGACCGTTGGGATGAGTTTTCGGCCTGGGCTGAAAAGGGACAGAAAATCAAAGAAGAGCTGCTTTTTCTTGTGGATGAAGATACCCGCGCTTTCAACCGCATTATGGATGCATTCGGCTTACCAAAAGGAACTGATGAGGAAAAGAAAGCCAGGAAAGTTGCTATTCTGGAAGCCTCGAAATATGCTATCAAAATTCCTTTCCGCGTGATGGAAAAGTCGCTTGAGTCGATGGAAGTCATGGAGGCTATGGCAAAAACCGGGATGAAAGCCTCGGCCTCTGATGTCGGCGTGGGCGCATTATGTGCACGGACGGCTGTCATGGGCGCTTTCCTTAATGTGAAAATTAATGCTGCAGGATTGGAAGATAAAGAATTCGCCGCGGAGTATGTAAGGAAAGGGAAGGAGATCGTGGAAAAAGCACAGCAGCAGGAAGTGGAGATACTGGCGGTTGTTGAGGGAAAGATTGGTAAGATTTGACGATTGGGTGATTTGCTGATTTGCAGATTTGCTGATTTGAAGATTGGTTGATATAACGATGATAACTTCTTATATTATTTGAAACGATCGAATTTGGTCCCGGAGGGACCTTTGAAAATAGCCCCGGACACCGTCCGGGGTAAGCAACGGAGGCCGTAATTACAAGTCCCGTAAGGGACGGCCGATAATATTTCCAGATGAAATCCTTTTGCCCCATCTTAAATAGATGCCTTTTCATTCGTCCCGCTGGGACTTTTAATTGGATTGCGCCCCTATTATCCCTGGACGTTGTCCAGGGCTATTATCGTTCCTCCCTGACGGGAGGAGATTAAAACTGTCGATTTACTGATTGTTTAATTGGTTGATTTGTCAATTGGTTGATTTGTCAATTGGTTGATTTGGAGATTTGGCGATTTGCTGATTGATTTAGTGTAGATTATCTGTCAGTTTATTTTATTATTAAAATTTTCCCGCCAATCCTTGATTTCTGCGATTCGAAATCATAGAAATAGACACCAGATTTGATTTGGCGTGTGTCCCATACTGATTTCTCATTTTTTATGCTAAGTGATTCTATTTCACGACCATATGCATCAGAGATGGTTAAAATCTGGTTTTTGAGGTTTGCATCCTGTTTCTCAAAAATCACATAATCTTTAGCCGGATTTGGGTAAATTTTTACCGGACAAATATTGGGTTCCTTAACTTTTGATACGACAGAATCCAGTGGTATTTTGACTAAAACTGCTCTTTCATTTGGATATGGGTCGACTTAGGAAAAAATGTAAATGTATTCACCTGAAACTAAAAGGGTATAATCCCACGAACTAATACTGTCGAGTTCCAACATGCGGAAAAACAGGTCTGGTGGAGAAAATTTACCGATAACAAGTCCATTATTAACTCCATGATAGATAAGCCGGTTCTCACTTACCGGGACAACACCCTCTATGTATTCGGTTGAAGTATCTATCGTGCAGTATTCAAAATCTCCATTCTCATCAAATTCGGAGATCAATCCTCTATCTATCCATGGAAATAAAGAAAGAGTAATACGTCCTGATGCAAAAAAACGATTCTCATTCAACCGGTTAATTACCCACTGGCCATAATAATTATTTTCCACTTCAATACACGTATCGACATTTAATATGTTACCATCTGTGTTGTACTTTACTATTCCTTGATGTTCCGTTTCTACCGAGATGAACTCGTGTCCAGATACCACTTCTATGTCATATGTCTCAATATTTGAAGCATCGAACTTTAATTTGACAGATCCGTCTGAATTCAGGTTATAGTAATTACTTTCAACTGGTGGAAAAGCATAATCATTTGAATAGATATTTTCTGCTAAAATGAATGTTCCGTCGGGTAATTCCCTGATCGGCCCCAATCGTGATCTATTATAACCTAATGCAGTTGTAGACCAACTCCAAATACTATCTCCTTCACTATTGGTTTCAAGTAATAAACCTGTATAATTTTCGCCGTCCATGGCAATAAAATAGTTTCCATTGAATTTCTTAATCATAGAACTGATCCAATTCATCCCACCTGAATAATCTTTTTTCCACAAGATCTCTCCGGCTTCATTAATCTTTGCCATGAACATTCGTTTTGTTGATCGGGGATTATACCTGTTGTTATCGGCTATAATAAATTCGCCATTGTCTGTTTTAATAGCTTCAAAAACCCTATAAATTGTACTATCTAACTTTGTAATAGTAAAAGGTTCCTGGGAATTGCCCGTCAATGATAAAACAGAAAGCAAAAACAATATAAATGCTATTTTTTTCATACTGAAAGTATTGCAGATTAATGCTTTCAATATACTATAAAAAAATGGAAAATGGATGAAAATAAGTTAACGTATGGTGTGGTTAAGTTTCCGGTTACCAAAGTTCAATTTCCCGGAGGTGCAACAGGTTCAGTCTCCTGAGATTTATTTTCTTCAGGTTCCTGTGCAACAGGCTGCAGTCTTTCCTCCAGAAAATCCCTGAGCACGGAAGGCTGGACATTCCGGGTAAGTTCCCCGCCTTCAGAATAAGAAATCTTGCCGGTCTGCTCTGAGACAACGATGGCAATTGCATCACTTTGCTCTGTGACCCCCACAGCAGCCCTATGCCGCAAACCCAGATTGGCAGATAATTTGGGGCTTTTGGATATGGGCAGGATGCAACGTGCTGCTTCAATCTTATTCCCTCTGATGATCACAGCGCCATCGTGCAATGGACTGTTGGGAAAGAAAATACTCTCCAGCAGTTCAACGGAGATGTAAGCATTAAGATACTGCCCTGTATCTTTTATGACCCTTAATTCATGCTGCCTTGTTAAGATGATCAGGGCTCCCTGTTTGATATTTGACATTTTCTGGCAGGCGTAGACGATTTTATCGATATCTACGATATAAGTACTGTCATCGCTGAAATGCCAGAAAAGGAACCTTCTCCGTCTCCTCTGGATAAAATCAGGCTTGCCAAGTGAAAGTAAAAACTGCCTGAGTTCCGGCTGGAAAATAATAAACAGGGCAATAATCCCCACGCTGAAAAAAGCCCCCAGGATTTGTCGTAACAGTTCCATCTGCAATGCATCCGTGATGCGCCAGATGAAGAACATGCTCACGATGGCAAAGAACATGTTTATGGAAACCGATCCTTTGAGCAGGTAATATAATTCATAAAGGATGAAAGCCACAAGCAGGATGTCAATCACATCAAGAAAGCGGATCTTCAGGAAACCGGTAAGTAGTATGGCGATCATTTGAATCTTGCAAAAATAGGAAAAATGCAGTTGCCTTTCAGGTTCAATTGTTCAATGTTCGACCATCTCGATTAACCGAACTGCTTCCACCGCCGGCTTCACATCATGCACCCTCAGGATAGAAGCTCCTTTTAAAAGAGCAATAGTGTTTAATACGGTTGTGCCGTTCAGGGCCTCTTCCGGCTTGATTTGCAGAACACGGTTGATCATGGATTTCCTGGAAAGCCCTGCTAAGACTGGGTAACCTGCTGCTACCAGGCCGTCAAGGTTTTCCAGGAGGCGGAAATTATGTTCCACTGTTTTCCCAAAACCGAATCCGGGATCAAGAATGATCTGGTCGTGCCCTGATTCCCGGAGTTTACGGACCTGCTCAAATAAAAAGCTGCCGACTTCCTGCACCACATCTTCATAAACCGGGTTTACCTGCATAGTTGATGGAGTTCCCTTTATATGCATGATGATGTAAGGGATTTGAATTTCAGCAATGAATGGGATCATTATGGGATCATAAGTGCCGCCGGAAATATCGTTGATCATATCGGCGCCTTCCCCGGCTGCAATTCTCGCTATTTCAGCACAGTATGTATCCACCGATAAAATAATTTCCTGATATGCTGCGCGAATTTCTTTTAATACAGGAACTAATCTCTTCTTCTCCTCTTCTACACTGACCTCTGCGGCTCCCGGACGAGTTGACACAGCCCCGATATCGATTATGTAAGCACCTTCACTCACCATCTGCTCTACTTTATCTCTCCACTTCCGTGCCCCCTGGTTCGCAGTTCCCAGTTTGCAGTTCCCAGTTCCCCGCCTCCTTTTCTCCAAATCGTTCAAATCGTCCAATCGTACAATCATCCCATCACAATACCTTCCCCCATCATAAAAAGAATCAGGCGTAATATTCAGGATACCCATCACACGGGGTCTGCTAAAATCAATTCTTTTACCGTTAAATTCAAAAATCCTTTTTGGTGAAAAAGATGTATTTTTATCGCCGTTTTTATCCATATTGAATATCAACCTTTTCTTTTGCGAAGATACAAGAAATGATGACAGAGACTTCCCGGCAGTTCGAACAGGCCATAGCAATGTGTAAAGAGGTGTTTGTAAACAAGATGAAGGATTATGGCAGCGCCTGGCGAATCTTAAGGACTTCATCACTTACCGACCAGATTTACATCAAGGCAAACCGTATAAGAAGCATTGAGCAAAAAGGCATCCAAAAGATCGGGGAAGGGATACGGACGGAGTTCATCGGTATCGTTAACTATTCGGTCATGGCCCTCGTCCAGCTGGAGCTTGGGCCCGAAGGGAAGCTGGAATTAAACAAGGATGAAGCACTTAGCCTTTACGACCGGCATATCCGCAGCGCATGTGAACTGATGGAAGATAAAAATCACGATTACGACGAGGCCTGGCGCAATATGCGGATAAGTTCACTGACAGACATCATCCTGATGAAACTCATGCGGATCAAGCAGATCGAGGACCGGGAAGGGGAGACACTCGTTTCAGAAGGGGTGGATGCGAATTACCAGGATATCATTAATTACGCGCTTTTTGCGTTGATCAAGCTTGAAACTTGAAACTTGAAACTAGAAACTAGAAACTCGGAACTACTCATGTTCAATCTCCGAAACATCTCCAGGATACTCGTAGCACTCGTATTCATTTTCTCCGGATTTGTGAAAGGGGTCGATCCGCTCGGAACGGCATACCGCATCGAAGATTATTTTATCGCTTATGGCATGGACTGGGCTAATCCCATGTCTCTTTTTCTGTCCATATTCCTTTGTACGCTTGAATTCACCCTGGGAGTGAGCCTGTTGCTGAACCTGCGCATCAAACTGATATCCTGGCCACTGTTGCTGATGATGATCTTTTTCACTATTCTCACGTTTTTTGATGCCATTTATGACCCGGTCCCGGACTGTGGCTGCTTTGGCGATGCCCTGAAACTGACCAACTGGGAAACTTTTTATAAGAATATCGTCCTGATCATCCTGGTTGGGATCATTTTTTTCTACAGGAAGAAGTCCCATTCCATGTTTCTGCCCAGGATTGATCACATAGCTATAGCAGTCATATTCACCGGGTTTGCCATATTCTCCGTTTATCAGTACCGGCATTTGCCCTTGATCGATTTCCTGGGATGGAAAAAAGGCACCGACCTTCTCCCGGATAATCCCGGTAAAGCCAAAATCTGCCTGACTTACAGGAATAAAATCACGGGAGAGGAAAAAGAGTACCTTTCTCCCGATTACCCCTGGAATGACAGTACGTGGGTGGCACAATGGGAATTTATGGATCAACGGATCGACGATTCTGGCGTGATCAAAGGCCATTCCCTACAAATATTCAATTATGAGGGTAATGATTACACTGAAACTTTTATCAATCATCCGGGGTACCAGTTCCTGGTTGCTTCTTATAGTCTTAAAGATGCTTCCCGTAAAGGTTTTGAGAAGATTGACAAGCTTTTTGGTGATATTTCGAGCGATGGCCATTCATTAATTGTTCTGACCGGAAGCTTGCTGGAAGAGATTGAGTCTTACCGGCAGGGACTCCATCCCGACCTTGAATTTTACCAGGCCGATGATATTGAACTGAAAATGATGATCAGGGCCAATCCCGGTTTGATTTTACTGAAAGACGGTGTGGTACTTGGTAAATGGCATTACAGGGATCTGCCGGACTACCAGGATCTGAAGAAAGAATTTCCGGATATGTAATGGTAAAAATTTAATTATGCCGGGTTTTCTGATCAAACGGTTGCTTTACGGTCTCCTGGTACTCTTCGGAGTCATAACCCTGGTATTTATACTCTTCAATATCCTTCCGGGCGACCCGGCCCGGATGATGCTCGGCCAGCGGGCTGATATTTCTTCCGTTGAAGCTATCCATAAAGACCTGGGACTGGATAAACCGCTTATGACCCAATACCTTAATTTTCTGAACGATATATCGCCCGTTTCGGTGCACAATAATCAAAATCCTGAAAATTACTGGTACCTCAACCCGGAGAAGTATTCACCTTACCTGAAACTGTTCAGCATTAAAAAAACCAGCCTTGTCTTAAAGATGCCCTATCTCAGGAAATCATACCAGACTAAAAGGGAGGTGGCAGCGATCATTGCAGAAGCATTTCCTAAAACCTTATTGCTGGCCGCGGTTTCAATGATCTTTGCATTTATTATCGGCGTTATTGTAGGTATTTTCAGCGCTTTAAAAAAAGATGGCATCTTCGACCGGGTAGCTTTGGTCCTTTCTGTTCTGGGCATGTCGCTGCCTTCTTTTTTTGCTGCGATTATCATCGCCTGGGTATTTGCTTTCCTGCTCTCCGATTATACCGGGTTAAACATGACCGGCAGCCTGCAGACAGTGGATGATTTTGGCAGAGGTGAATACCTTAGCCTGAAGAATCTTATCCTGCCGGCTCTTACACTTGGAATCAGACCGCTCGGGGTGATTGTCGAATTGACCCGCAGTTCCCTGCTGGATGTGCTTTCGCAGGATTATATCCGCACCGCCCGGGCAAAGGGGCTCAGCGAATTCCGGGTAATTACCCGGCATGCCCTTAAAAATGCACTCAACCCTGTAGTGACGGCGGTTTCAGGCTGGTTCGCATCACTGATGGCCGGTGCAGTCTTCGTGGAATATGTCTTTGATTGGAAAGGGATCGGCGTCGTCATCGTGGATGCCCTCGAAAAATATGACTTCCCGGTGATCATGGGTACTGTGCTCTTTATTTCAGTGATCCTGATCATCATCAATATCCTTACTGATATCACGTATGCGTTGCTTGATCCGAGGGTGAGACTGGAGTAGGGAGTCAGCAGTCAGCAGTCAGCGGTCAGCAGTCAGCAGTTGACATCAATCAGCACGAAACTCTAAAATGACCTCTTCTCTCATTCGACTCCTCATATTGTCTCCAGCCCTCACGGATTCGGGGGGGGGCAAATATCGCCGCTTTGTTTCAATTGGGCGTGTATTGCGCGAAACGAGGAAAAGGCCGTTACTATCTGCAAGTCGAATCAAGGCCGCTGAGTTTTTGATAAATATACCGCTAATGGCGGAGTCGCCCATAACGAAGACGGCACGCCCCTCGTGCTTAAGAACACGTGAACATTCCTCTATTACTTTGCTCATATCCCAGACAAACCGTCGGATCATACCCTGATGCCGATTATCAAGCAATTCGAAATCGACCATGGCTTTCATCGCTTCCTGTATTGCTTTATTTGAAGTGGTCCCTTTCGAAACTTCCGTACCGATATTGCCAGCCCTAATCGCGCGAATTTCGGAAATGCTATGCCCCATCCATACGAGGGACAGCTTGTGTCCACGAAGGTAATCGATGGCGTTCAGGTAAGGAGGAGATGTAATCACCATGTCCACACTCGCAGACTCTACTGGCAATGCTCTGGCATCGCCATACTGAATGTCGGCGGGTATAGAGTCATTAGAATTGCATATAAAAGGGCAACTGCTAGCCACAGTTGAGACAGCCTTGAGAAAGGCATTAAATGGCTGCATTGGAGCAATTTTATACACTTTATGGGGACGGCTATGAGAAATATCCATCGCAAGCGAAGCGCCGGAAGTCTTGGTGATAATCATTCGCGAGAATGCGCACCAAAGAAGAGTTCTCTCTGTTTGCGACCGAACCCTTGATATGCAAGTTGCTAAAGAACTTAGTTCACGGCGATTTCCTGGATCAAACCAGAAGTCAATAAACCGACATGTTTCTTCATCTGTGTTTTTCGGATAGGATCTCTCAGAAGTCATCCTATTGCTCAAAGTTCTTGCTTGTTCCAAAACAAGTTGCGCTCGGACTTTTAGAGTTTTTGGCTCAACATCGGCGCACCATGCACGCGCAATGAGAAGCGCAAGAGGATCGGTATCGAAGCCAATGGCACGGTGTCCTCTCAACCTTGCACAGACCAATGTTGTTCCCGAACCGGACATAGGGTCGAGAATATTCAATGAATCACCTGTTTCGGGTAGTGAGTCCCAAACAATCGAAGGCGCCATCCGAGCTGGAAACGGATGCACAGGGCGTATATGAGCTTTTTGTGTCGCAGAAATCATATATGTATCGTTCTTCTTTCCTCTTCGGGGTACTCGCCAACTGCAGCCCTAATATCCTCCAGGATCAAGTCTGGTCGCCGGTCGATTTCTACCGTATTTTCACGAGCGAAGACAACGCCACGCGCCATGACCTGCATAGCTTTGCAGCACTCAATTAGGTCTTGCTTGTTCATTCGTATCGCTGGTGTACAATGTCGAAGTTCTGTGATTACTGCAGCATATTCAACCGCTTCATTAGGTTGCTCTTCAGCTAAGTGCCAGATGGTTCCCAAAATCTCAATGTATGGCCAATTCTCAGGCGTCTGAGCCGCAAGATTATCGACCCACAATTTGCTTTCCTCCGGCGTAACACAGTTTCTAAAGAGATTGCGTAGATGGCTGAGGCCTCCAACCCGTTTCGCTGAAGCAACCCGGATCAACCGTGCCAAATCATCAATATGCATCAACGTAATAGTTTTACCAGTATTTCTCTTGTGAGTGTTGATTTCCCTCACTGAAGCGGAATCTTCGCCAGTGGAGGTGGCAAAGCCATTCCCTATCACTAAATGGTGATCGCAATTGTAATCCTGCATATGCCTTGCGATTCCTGATATATTCAAGCGTAGAGCAGATACAGACTGACCGCTTTTTGCCTCAAGGCCAACTTTGTATCGTTGAACAGTGCCGTCTTCCGCAGCTGCCAAATGAGCCTCAGCAGTACCATCGGGTTTGCCGCTCCCACCAATACGAATTACATTAGCAAATCCCATTGCCTCAAAAGCAGAACGCATTTCCTCTTCCAGTTTATTTTCATCGTCTCGTGCTTCGGTGAGGGCGAGGGCTATCATTCCTGCTGTCCGACGTGCGGACGATCTGACGAACTGCCTCAGTAATTCATCGCGTCTGCCAATAACGTCACGAATCACACTTTCGTCCAAACCCATATAATAGAAGTGAGCTTCCATGAGGATTTCGGACATAGCGAACATTTCGAGTGGAAGATTACGCCGAGCATCGGCGAAGAACTCTTGAAATGCAGCTACAAAAGGATGTGAAGAATTAATAAGCAACTTACCTTGCTGTATGTCGAAGATCGCAAAACCATCCTTTGAATCCAAAGCACTTAATTCCGTGGATCGAAGCAAACCGTCCGCTCCTTCAGCTTGTTGTTTCAACTCCTCCAAAAATTCAGTCTGTTCTTTATCGGAGAGTCCTGAAGGAAAACGTAGATAGTAAGGAGTGGCCTTTTTCTCCGCAACCATTTGGGCGAGCGCCAACAATGGCCTTCGAGTCATGCTTCCCGGCGCAGATGAGATTCGCGCAGAGATCAAGGCCGCTGGACTTTGTAATCGATCATATTCGACAAGTTTGTTACGGGCAAGATTGAAGCCAGCGCGCAGAAAGTTCTGTGCCTCTTTGTAAAGATCACCTTGTTGAAAGGATTCTCTCGAAGACCTTAGTGCTTCGTCCAAACTGTCAATGTGGACAACCATTCGAAACCTAGAAAATGTACCATGTCTTAGTAAATTGCGTTCTATGCCGAAACCTAAATCGTCGACATTCACTTGCCTTCCACGTACATAAACGAAGAAACCATTGCTTTGTCCAAATCTCTCCTTCCCAGCGTCAAGTTCATCCTTAAATATTTCTATGTATCCACTGATTCGACCCAATAACCTATCCTGATAGACGCCATATCGATGAATAGAATCTTCTAACTCGCTTATATCCTCTCGTCCAATAAGCCCTTCAGGACAAGGCTTAGGCATTTGGATCACATCTTTGCCAATAACCAGTTTTGCTATGGGCTCATCTATTTCTGGAGGAGAAATTGGATCCCCATCAAGAAAAAGGTGAAAATCACCGCGTTGGGGCATGGCAGTTTGCAAAATCCATTTGAGCCGACCAATTTTAATCTTCTTACCCATTTCCTTAAGCCCGGACATTATAGCAACGGTCCATGATGGATTCGCATTATCACCAAATAGGCGAAGAACTTTATATCCTTCCTTTGTTCCAAGTGTCCAAGGTAGTATTGCATCTTGAGCTTCTTGTTCCGTGAGTATTCTTAATGGTATTTTAATGGTTTGCTCATCGAAAACTCCTTTAGAACCTTCTCCGACGCTACTAGCCAGATTTGTGTAATCCATTGTGGCAGCATAATATGTATCACAGGACTTACTGATATGAGTAAGTTTTGAAGCCAAAACAAATGTGGACAATTTGCCAATGCCGAATTTCCCAATAGGGTTTCTTCTGGATGAACTAGTTCCCCTGCGTCTTGTACTTTCGCCAATGATCCAATGCTTCTTGAGGTCTTCATTATTCATTCCTTCTCCATCGTCAATAACAACGATAGTCGCGTTTGCAGCTTTAAGGTCTGGGGAAAGGATGATGTGGACATTCTGCGCGCCTGCATCAAACGAATTGGAGATAAGTTCTTCTACAGCCTTATTTGGGCTTGAATAGAGACCTTCAGAGAAAAGCTGAATGATCCTATGACTAATTTTGACATCTATCTGGTCAGTTGTGCTTCCCGCTATTTCGAACACATTTCTATTCGATGAATTCATTGTTATTCGGACCTTTTTCTAAATCTATATTTTGTATTACTACAGTCTTTTCTAAAAAATTAGTTTTGTCAACCATTATCTCGATTATGATAATGTTTAATTACTTAATAGACTGCGGATCTGCAGTCTATAATAGAATAAATATTTATTAAAAAATTAATTATTAAATAGTTACAGAATAATTGCTTTGTAGAAATAATGCCAATTCAAATTCTTTAACTTTATTACAAAATTAAAATTAAAGGTTTACAAAACCAAAAAAAGTATTGGAACAGGTCAAAGAATAGATAAAATAATGTCATTACATTCATAGAAAGGCAGAGTCATATTTTTTGTGAATTAAAAAATACATCTGTTTCCTCCAAAAAAACATCCTGCTGAAATAGGCTCTAACACCGCACTTTAGCCGACAGCGCAGCTGGTCGGCAGCAAGCGATTGTTGGGCTTTTAATCGGTTCGACATTCGTCATTGTGGTTCCAACTGCTTCTTACGGCGTAACTTTGTTTGATCGCGGCGAGCGATGAGCTGTTTTGAGAAAGCCCGCAGAGCATTGATGTCGGCGAGCAGTTCATCAGGTGCTGGGCGGTCATTATGCAAAGCCTTGGATTTGTCATGGCCTGTCATCCAAGTACTGGCCTTCGACATGTGAAGATCGACACTATGGATGTCGGAGTCTTCAATTGCTACTTGGTTGAGCTTGAGTGTCTGCACACTGTTCCGATATCGGCACACTACGTTGTAGAACATGTCATCCTCAACACAAGATTCCCAAGCTTCGCGCAATAACCCATATATATGTGCCGCTTTCTCGTTGTATTCGGCCATATTGTTCGGATGAAGCGGCTTGATCTCGTGCACTAATCCGTCCAGGTATTGAGTCCGCTGGTTGACCTTCAAGGCATACCATGGTGCGCCGTTTGTCGTGACACCAGCCGATTTGCCAACTCGGCGCAAAGTATGCACGGCAATACCAACAGGCGTACCGGCCAAAGCTAGCGAGAGGCCGGCGTCCTGCAATTCCATTAGGAAAGCTATGTTATGCGTGAATATAATTACCTGCCGTTTCAACCCCTCGCGTGCGAGCCGAGCAGCGATCTTACCGGTAAACACATGATCAAGTGATGAGACCGGGTCGTCCAAAACGATCGCGTTGGCATGTGGAGCAAGCTGAAGTTCAGCCAAGAAGCCAGCAATCGCGATGACACGCGCTTCGCCCTCACTGAGTATTTGGGATGTACGCGCACGGTTCAGTATGTTAGCGCCTTCTAGCCACATCTCGTGCACCGTCTCTCCGATGTCTCCACTAGCCTTCAGCGAAATAGGAACCCTCGTCGCGCCTAGCTCACTAAGCTCCGCCTTAAAGGCATTTAGCAACTCAGGGGTCAGGTTCTTCCGGATTATCGTTGTACCTTGCCGCGTGATCTCTTGTGTACGAAGGGTGGCGACGGCGCGACGCAGATTAGCATTGCGGCGTGCCTTTGCGACAAACGCGCTGATATCAACTTTCCTTGTATTGAGTGCTTTTCGCGATTTGCGTTCTGCCACGTTGGCGATGAGCTTCTTATACTCCTCGGGTTTAGCCGCGTTCGTGATTTCGGTAGTCTTTTGTGTAAGCGTTTGCATAACTGCTTGTAGTGCCTCCGCAACTGATGCAGGCCAGGGTGGCAGCAACACTGCCTTCCGCGGATCTTCACCTTCTTTGAGCAAAGCTAGTGATGCTGCTTTTCGCTTCGCAACCGCCACGTGGTAGGCTTGAAAATCACCTGCCACCTTCGTGTCCTGACTGGCGAGATCGTCGAAAATGAATTCTAGCGCTGCGTCAGACGAGGGAGCTATATGTTCTACTTTATCGCGCATCAACATCAGCGCGTTACGCTTGCCGGCGAGCACAGCGTTTGTGGCATCCTCCATGAACTTCTTAAAACGGCCAAAACGGGCAACCGCCCGCTCATCTAATGGTTGTTGACACAGTACGCAGACCGCATCGTCTGTCTTTGGGAAGGATTCGCCGGGATAGGCTATCTCTTCAGAATATTGCTTCGCTGCCTTGTAGAGGATTTCCCATTGATTGGTAGACGCAACGCCGGGCAGTGCTTCGGGCGTCTGCCGTTCGGCCATGGCAGACGCATGTGCGAGCTGCGCGGCGTTTACTTCAGCAAGAACCTTCTGGATGGCTTCATTCGTCAACTCCGCACACATTACAACGAGTCCAGCCATAGCGTTAACCGCATTATTGACGCGCCCCTTGGTCTTATCGAGGCGGGCGACCTCTTGCGTCGCTTTTGAGGAGTCTGATGTCCGCACGAGCCTTTCATGGGCAGCCAATTCCAGCTCATCCTGCGGAGTCCAAAGCGTAGCTGCTTGAATAACCTCGTCTTTGGTGGTCTCCGACAATGACTCAAGAAAGATTGCCGAAGGTGTGCCCACTTCAATGGCTGAATCCTGAATCGGGGAAAGGTCCGTTATCTCGGCTTCCAAGTCAGCCCGAACTTTCAGGACTATCTCAGCAGTTTTCATGAATATGTCTCCACCGTAAGGTAGATAGCTGATTTCGTTGCGGGCATCCGTAATGACTCTGGCGCAACGACTGTCGAACACAGTGATATTGGTCAAGACAGGATCAGGGGGGATATCTTGGGTCCAAATAATATTCATTTGCTTGTCGTCCTGTTTTATCTTAAGAGTCGCGGTTGGTGTACCGGGTGGTACCCTTGCGAAGACGTCTGGAAGGATACGCTCTTCTTTATCGCGGGCTTGGCAAGCGAGCTTCAGAATTCGGGAGTAGCCGGACTTACCGGAGCCGTTGTCTCCGTATACCACCGTGACGCCACTTTCGGCGAAGGGCTGTGTCTGACCAGCCTTGATAATGTTAACGTTTCGGACATCGTCAATTGACAGCAGTTTGACCGCAAGCACTGTTGCTGGAGCACCCGAAAATTTGCCAGCAACTGGGGGAATTGGCTTCAGATTATCCGGGGGTGGTGAAAGCTTCAAGTCTGCTCTGGCCAAAGCCAGTATCTCAGAATAATCCTGATTACTTAGCGGCTGTTCGCCTGTCGTCAAAACACGACGTACAACATCTCCTTGCCAAGCTGGTAAAGTGTTAGCCCACGTGATCACATCGTCAATGGTAGCCATATATTAATCTATTGGTCTAACTATTCAATAAACTGCAAACTTGCTGTCTATGACTCGTTAGACATTGCTATACAAATTAGTTATTAAATAGTTACCGAATAATTGCTTTGTATAAATACATCAAAACAAAATTCCTTCACTTTCTTACAATAATAAGACAAAAGGATGACAAAACCAAAAAAAATATTGGAACATGTCAGTTAACATCAGGCAGTTGGCAGTTTACGGTCGGCGGTAAGCGGCCAGGGGTGGGTTTTTTGCTCAGTTTTTTCTTCTCCACCCCGAATATCCCTGCCGTGTATTTTTCATAGAGATCGAAGAGGTATTCGATCCGTTTCGTTTCATTGGGAAATGGCTGCGGACGGTAACACAAATCCACGGCTTTATCGAGTTCCTGGTGGGCCTTTACCAGCGCCGGCGGCATCGTCAGCGGATCATACAAATCGGCCAGGCTGCTGCCGGGAAACTGCAACCGGGTATCCAGCACCTTCTGCGCCGCCGCTTCCACCACCTGCTTTTGCTTATCCGTGGGATTTTCCGGCCAGGGGAAATTGTTGTAAACGATTGTATTTGAATAACGGAATCTGCTTTCTAATCTTCCGCAAATATGCTTAACCCATACGACATGCATAAAAGAGCTTAAAACACCAAATTCAAATTTTGACGCTTTTGGAATAACACTGGCTGAGTTATTAATTATAAAGTCAGATGTAAAAAAGCCAAGAGGTATATATGTTCTGTTTTCAGAAGTTGTCAAAGGGACGAATATGAAATCATTAATCGGCTGCCTTAATTCAGCAAATATTGAAGGATATCCAGCAGCAATTTTTGTCGGTAGCTTTTTACTCTTTAAACGAAATTCCCGAACATTTTCAATCCTCCTTAGAATCAACGGAAATTGTTGTAAATCATTTGGTTCTGCTCCAACAAGCCATAAACACCATCGAGTTTTATTTTTTAAAAATTCATCTGCACTGATGAAGGGCCTGATATATTTCCTACTATTTGGTTCTGCATTAATTAAATCTTCTTTTTCTTTTTCCGATAATAAGAAATTGCCATTATCAACAGGTTTACTACCCCAAACCATTATTGGGAAATTACATATTGGAGTCGATCTTGACTTTATTACAAGGTCCCTACCTTGAATAAGATAAGGATTAATATTACTGACTTTAATTTCATGTGGCTCACCTTTTATATCTTCATATTCAAAAAGTCTTTTTTCTTGGATATCGAAATCAGAAAATCCTACTATAACAACATGAACCGCAGCTTTTCCACGGGCTTCATTGCTCCACTTAAAAGTCCGATGTGCAAAATGAATCTTAATCTGATATTTATTAAATAGTGTCTGTCCATAATGTCCCCCATTTTAATAATAACCATCCGATTTTTTGAAGCGCAGGGGGATTTTTCGCAACAAAATACCATCACTCAGTGATACAAGGCCAAGAGCCTGTTAATTTCTCAGC
>Ga0265292_1000262_pt1 | contig 90366 bp, 79 predicted proteins | sample Munlanlewell296A_FD_189080 | JGI IMG/M metagenome (GOLD analysis project Ga0265292, IMG submission 189080) | Leachate microbial communities from a municipal landfill in Southern Ontario, Canada - Leachate well 296A | ecosystem: Engineered > Solid waste > Landfill > Unclassified | place: Canada...
GCCCGTAGCCGTGAGGCCTTGATCCAAGCCATTGCCGTTGCCTTGGATGCGGTCACCGCTCAGGATGCCCAAGGATGGTTCAAATCGTGTGGATATATGTACGATAAATGTTGAAATGCTCTAAATTGGGGTGAGACTCTTGTAAACCTTCCTGCAAGAGGCTCCATTGCATCCCACTCGTTGCAATTCTTAGTGTTTTTTTGTACGCCCATATGTCTTACTATGGATTCGGGGTCACGCGGATCACGATGGCGATGGATTGTTCGACGCTCGGATCACTGGGATAGGCGGCGAGGATGACGTAGTCGCCGAATGGGGCTACGATGGATGTTATTACTCCGGTGCTCTGGTAATTTATGGAAATCGAAGCCGGAGCTGTCGAGGTCCTGCGGCGAAGCGGCAACCCGCTCGGCAATAGCGAAACGGGGGCATGGATACCAGCCTGGACCTCCAGAGGGATGGAGTGTTCGCTTCTTGAGCCTGTCTTTCCTGATACCTTGAATTGTATAATACCTCCCCCATCCGCCCAAGAGAATCCCGATGTATCGAACTTGCCATTTTCCTGGGCTTTGACGGATAATTGGGCCAGGAGTTGGGGGTTCCTAAAGCCATTTTTGTCCAGGGCCTCTCCTGCGGAGGCGAGGAACTCCGGCAAGGGTTGATAACTTTCGGGAAGAGTGTCGGTGGTGGAAACGATGAGCAGGCCATTACGGTCCACGGCGTAGCCCACTGAGCCGGGCAAGGTCTTTAACAGAATTTCCAGGGCGGCCTTGAAGTTGACGTTCTTTAGACCTACTATGTTTCCGTATTTTACATCGTCTGCCGGCGTGATTCCTTCGGTTTCCAGCTTACTCCATTGAACAGATAAATTGATTCCTTGCTGGTTAAAGTAGCTAAAGGCGTGGCTCAGTTTATCTCGAAAGGCACTCATGTCTTTAAGGACCGTGGTCTGGAGTTTTTTCCAGGTCTCCCGGACTGCGGCATCCGATCCCGCGTCCGCGGCGGACCGGCCTTTGAGGAAGTAAAAATTAATCTGCAATACCTGCGGCTGAAGCGACTGAGGCTTGGGAGTATCTAGTTGGGTAATGAGACCGGTAATGGTGTTGAGATCCATCGGGACTCCTCGCTGCCCAGAATGAAGAATAACAAAGATTGTGTTCTTTTCTTCATCTGCCGCTACTCGAACTGACGTGTTAGTCAACATGTTTTGAAGCAAAGGCAGGACGTCTTTGACCGGCCGATGGACCAGGTGAAAAGCCGAAACTGAGAGTTTTGGATTGCTGGCCGACGGGAATTGATCCGGGACTTGATCGAGTTCATCGATCAATTTCCCCACCTTTTTATGTATGTCCTGCGGAGCCACGACAATTAACGAATTTGTCCTCATATCCTCTGTAATACGGTCCGGGTTAAACAGGCCGCGGATTATTCTTGCCACATCGTCGGCCTCCGCTTTTCTAAGCGCATAAATTCTTATCTCCGACGCTTCACTCGGGGCGCTGGTGGGTTTCAACATGGCAGTCTTCATTTTTTCCAGAATCTGCCTTTTTTGCTCCTGTTTTGACTCGACCCCAAGAGACGGCAGTACAGCAGCCAGAAACACGATCAGACTAATTGCTTTGACTTTATTCATGTTCTTACTCCTTAATTTTCGTTTATTCATAACATTATCTAAAAGTTTTTGTCCTTTGATCCGTCCATTATTGGATAAAGTTTAAACAGGTGGACGCGCGGGTTGGCGGTGGGGCATTGGACGGCCAGCATGTTTTGGGCCGAGACTTCCGCCAGTTGGATGGTCTCGTTTGTTTTTGGCTCCCCCGCGGGGGCTGTGTTCGGCGCGATTTTCTCCCCGGCCTGCCGTTGGGCGACAATCCGAGGATGAGTGGGTTTTTCTTGCGCCGCCTGATGCGGCCTGGCTAGGTAGAAGATCGTTCCGGCGGCCAGGGCGAGAACGGCGGCAATCCTGACCAGAGGGGGGAACCAAATTTGCCATTTGCCTGGCGATTTGGCCACCGACGCCCGATGCTCGCTTATTTGGCGAAGATAACCCAGGGCTTCGTCAAGGTTAGTCATCTGCCGGCAATATCGGCGGCAATCAGCGCACTCGTCCAGATGCACTTTCACAGCATCCGAGGCGCCCGCGACGGCATGGCCGTCGATCTGGTCGCTCCAAATTTGTCGAATGTTTTGGCAATTCATCTTTTCCTCATTCTTCCCTTTTGGCCCATTCCGGGTAGTGCCGGAGGATCATTTTTCGCAACTCTTCGCGGGCCGAGAGTACATGCACCCGAACCGTGCTTTCGGAAATCTCCATCATAACGGCGATTTCCTTATAATCCTGGCCTTCAAGATACCGAAGCACAACCGCCGAACGCTGTCGTTCGGGAAGCTTATCAATCAATTCCTTTAAAATTTCCGCCAATTCGGCCTGGTCGATGGTCTGATCGTGAGAAACGGTGCAATTCTCCCAAAAAGCCATCCTGCTTTTTTGCCGCCGATCCCGTTGACGCAGTTGCTCATGGCACTGATTGACCACGATCCGTGTTGCCCAGGACCACCACTTTTCCGGGTCTTTGAGTTGTTCGACCTTATTTTGGGCAACGGTCAAGGCATCCTGCACGGCATCTTCAGCATCATCCCAATTCCAAAGGAACCGGTACGCCAGCCTGACGAACCGGTTTCGCCAGTCAGACGCGATATTTTCCCAGGGATGGTTCGGTCCCCGGTTTTGCAGTAGTGCCGGATTGCTTTTCTTCTCATCGTCAACCACGTCTTCCTCATTTTACAATATAAGATGCTTGGCGATCAGATTTTGTTTAGAAGAATCCCGACAGTAATTAAGAAATATTTTAACCGATCGGACATCCGATGGACGGAAAAGCGGGAGACGCACTGGTATTTACTCCGTGGGACACAGGGGTGGGATTTGTCTTAGCCAGTCGGCGGCGTCTTTGGCGAAATAGGTTATGATGAGGTCTGCGCCGGCGCGTTTCATTCCGACCAGGGATTCCAAGACGGTGGTTCGTTCGTCGAGCCAGCCTTTTTGGGCGGCGGCTTTTAGCATGGCATATTCGCCGGAGACGTTGTAGCAGGCTAGGGGGATGTTGAATTGCTGTTTGGCTCGGTAGATGATGTCGAGATAGGCGAGGGCGGGCTTGATCATGATCATGTCGGCGCCTTCGTCGATATCGAGCTGGATTTCGCGCAGGGCTTCGTCGGCGTTGTGGTAGTCCATCTGGTATCCTTTGCGGTCGCCGAACTGGGGTGGTGATTCGGCGGCTTCCCGGAATGGGCTGTAGAAGGCGGAGGCGAATTTTGCGGCGTAACTTAGGATGGGGGTATGTTCACAATGGTGTTTGTCGAGTGTGCGTCGGATGGCGGCGACTCTGCCGTCCATCATGTCTGAGGGTGCGATGATATCTGCGCCGGCCTTTGCGTAGTTTAGAGCGGTTTTGGCGAGGAGTTCGAGGGTTGGGTCGTTATCGACGTGGAATTCCTGGCCGACTTTTTTGATCAGACCGCAATGGCCGTGGGAGGTGTATTCGCAGAGGCAGACGTCGGTGATGACGATGAGTTTGGGGCATTTTTCCTTAATGGCGCGGACGGCTTGGGGTACGATTCCGTTTTCGTCCCAGGCTCCGGAGCCTTGATCGTCTTTGGTTTCTGGGATTCCGAAGAGGAGGATGGCGGGGATTCCGAGTGATTCGAGTTCGAGACATTCGGCCAGTAGAAAGTCGATGGACATCTGGCTCTGGCCTGGCATGGACGCGATGGGTCGGGAGATTCGCTGGCCTGCGCGGACGAAGAGGGGCATGACCAGGTCTTTCACTTCGAGCGTGGTTTGTCGGACCAGGGCGCGGAGTTGTTCGTTTTGCCGCAGTCGGCGAGGACGATGTATTGGAAACGGCATTTCATTACCTCCTACTTTTGAGGATATTATATGATAAAGGAGAGTAAAAGTTCAATATCCAAAGGTCAATGCCTTAGGACTTGATTATTTTTTTGGTTGACATCAAACCATCTTTAATTAAAATTTGATCATCGGTTTTTGCAATTTGTTTTGTTATTTATAGTTACGCAAAATTTGGGAGATAATCATGAACCGCCGTCTGACCGTTTTTTTCTTTATTGCGTCCATCTTAACCTTGTGTATTCTGGCTGGCGCGCAACAGGTTGCCCTTAAGCCCAATCTCACCGATGAGAATCTTTGGACCGATGCCACGTACTACCTGAAGATCGGAAGAATGGAGTACGGTAAAGCCTATCTCCAGGCCTATCTGGATCGCAAGGTCGATCCGGCCAAGACGCTGGAGTTTTCCGAAAAAGACCCGCGAAGCGTTCAGATACTTACACGGCTGCAGTCTGATCCTCAATTGGGAAAAGAGGCTCGGGCGGCGTTGGATCAGATCGACAAGGGCTGGCAGATACGTCGGCGGGACCTGCCGCGAATTAATGATGAAATCGAACGCCTGACCGGAACACCCCGCGCTCAATTCCAGGCCACCGAGCGACTCAAGGAAGCAGGAGAATACTCCGTTCCCATTCTGCTTGGATATTTAGAAAACGCCAATCGCCCCGCCCTTCACTCTAAGATCATCGACGCGCTGGTCGCACTGGGACCCAGTGCCATTGAACCACTCCTGGCTGCTGTGGTTGACCTGCCCGACGCCCCGAAACGTCTCGTCATCAATGCCCTCGGACGGCTTGATTATCCCCAGTCGATCCCCTATCTTAAAGAAGTGATCGAAAATGAAAAAATCGCTCCTACCGTCAGTTCCGCGGCGAAGAACGCACTGGAAAGCATTCTGACCCGGAATCCCAAATATCGAACCGATGTCAATGCCGCCGGCGCTTTTTACGCGCTCGCTCTGCGTTACTATTATCATGACAGCACCATCACTCCCGCCGGGGATATTTCCCGCTTGGCCGGTTTTTCCGGCGATGTGGCCGCGGAAAAGCCGAATGTCTGGCTCATGCGGGATGGAAAACTTGTTCCTCAAGGCGTGGCCTGGGAAATTTATTATGAACTGATGGCCATGCGTTTGACCCGACGATCTCTCCAACTGGAAACAACCGCCGGTCTTCAGCCCGGCCTTACCCTTTGGTTAATGGCCGACTGCAAACGAGAGTCCAAACTTTCCAGTTCCATCGTCGATCCCCTTCATGCCAAAGATTTTCCCACCGCTGGATATTTCTTCCGTTGTGCGGGAACCAGCTATGGGTTAGATGCGCTGCTTCGGTCCTTAAACGATGATAATATCGTTTGCGCCGTTAAGTCCCTGGAGTCCCTTCGCGAAGTCGCCTCTGGAAACGATATCCTCGCCGCCTTCGGAGAATGCCAGCCTATCGTTAATGCCTTAAATTCCAAAAATCAACTGATCCGCACCTATGCCGCCCTCGCTCTCGGCTGGACCGCTCCGGCCGATAAATATCCCGGAATGGACCAGGTGGTTCCCCTTCTGGGAAGGATTCTGGTCGCGATGAAGAATCCCGCCGCCGTACTGATCATTCCCGATAAAGAAAAACTCGCCTCGGTTTCCACACTGGTCAAAGCGCTCGGTTTTGAAGTCAAAGAGGCTGGGGATTTCCAGACCGCTTTAAAGGTGTTGAATCAGGCCCCCGGCCAGATCGAATCGATCGTCCTCGATTATAATCTCGCCACGCCCGGCGCCAATTTGGCTATCGACCGCCTGCGTGATGATCCGCTCTTAAAGCTTGTTCCCGTCGTCGTTTTGGTTTCCAGTGATCGTCTGGCAGATGCCACGACCGTCCTGGGTCGCCGGGCTGGTGTTGCCGTCGTTCCCGATACCGCCACGCAGGAAACCATCGGCAAAAAAATCGATTACCTTCGTCAGCAACTCGGTCGTGTGGCCTTGAGCAAAGAGGATTTCACCCAAAACGCCCTTCTGTCCGTTCTCGCCCTCGAACGCCTGGCCCGAACCAAGCTCCCTCAATACAACGTGGAACGTGTCCGGGATAAACTCAACGAGGCCATGAACGGTTCTGACTGGACCCTTGCCCTGGAATCGGCAAAGACGCTTTCCCTGCTGGCCGGCGATGCCGCACAAAAGAATCTCGCCGATGCCGCGATCGGCCGGAAGGAACCCGGTCAGAAAGTTAGCCTGCTCAACCTCCTGACCGACTCGGTCCGAAGTTTCGGAAATAAACTTAACGCCAAACAGGTAGGCGAATTGCAGAGCCTTGTCATTTCCGAGAGTGATTCCGCCATCCGGCAAGCTACCGCCAAGGTCCTGGGCGCGTTGAATCTGGAACCTCAGGTAGCCAAAAAAGTCATCCTTGCCAAAGACCCGTTTGGCAGTGCAAAATAAGCACGGCTGGACAAGCCAGCCGTGGCACAATGCACAATGCCATCCACCCGGCAAAATCGTTTACCCGATGATCTTACAGATGTTTTGATGCAGATGAAGGATAAGCCCATCGTGGTCCTGAACCAGCAGGGAATTATCACGATGGTCGATATCGATGATCCGGGCGTTAAACGTCTGATCCTGGCGATTGACAATGATGGGCTGGTCCGGTCCACCTGCCAGCATGAGCCAGTCATGCCGTAACCTGGCAAAATTTCCTTCGATGATCTCGCCGATGGCGGTGTCGATCTGCACCAACAGATCTCTGGCCAGCATGACCGTTTCGTGTTCCTCCACGCTCCGGCCCAAGGCCTGGGCAATCGAACACGCCGATCTGCTTAGCCCATTGGGAAAATCATTCGCCTGCTGGGCTACATTGATTCCAACCCCGATGACAAAACTCGCCGTTTTCGAATCGACCTGGGACGATTCGATTAGCATGCCGGACAATTTTTTCTTCAAATAAAAAATATCGTTAGGCCATTTGATCTTTACCGAAAGACCGAAGGTCCTGGCGATAGCCTGGGCCGTTCCGATGGCCGATGCCAGCGCTACGGGACCCGCCAATTCATTCAACCGCCCCGGTAAAAAAATCAGCATGGAACAAATAATGCTCGTGTTTGGTGGGGAAATCCACGTCCGGTCTTCCCGGCCTCGACCTCGCCGCTGGTGGCGGGCAAAAATCGCCAGACCGTTATAATGCGGATCCCCCATGATCGGTTTCAAAAGATCGTTCGTGCTCTCCACCTGGTCATAGACCAGAACTGTTTTACCGATCCATTGTGTTGGAAGGTTCCGTTCCATGTTTTGCGCGGAAAAAATATTTTCCGAAGAATTCATAAGACTTGGGATTTTAACCGCCAGGACGCCAAGATGCCAAGAAAAGATAGAGTTGAAAATAATCCCTCAGTTTTTTCATGGAAAGCCCGCAGTCGCTGCCATGTGCAGAAGCGAAGCCATGCCACTTGCCCAAGAATTGTCATGGTCCGGCTTGATCGGACCATCCAGGTGTAACTTGTGGATTATACGGATTGTACTTAATTAATGCGCTCGGCGGCAAGTATTCGACGTATATTTATGACGGATTGTCATACGGATTTGGAAACACAAGGCCGTTATTAACGCAGTGGCGTATCTTTGCCGCCGAGCGCATTAATTAAGTACAATCCGTATTACCCAAAAGGATTGGATCGCCCGGTCAAGCCGGGCGATGACAACCATCGGGGACAATGTCGCCAGCATGATGGTCTCGCGTGCTTTGGATGGAAAAGACTGGATGGATAAAGGCAATGAAAGCGTAATATCGTCAACTTGCTCATGAGTTGTGGGAATGTTGAGGCGATGGCGTGATTTTCAGAAGGCATTCCTAATATTATGGGACAGAGGAAGATCGGTTATCCGCACCCGTCTATTTCTTTTAGCGGCGATTGCCGCTCTTGCAAAATAAAAATAAAAATGGTATAATGTAATTGTAGACCTCTACTCGAGGTCTGATATAGAATTTGCCCTGCGGCCGGCTGAGTCCTTCTGTTTTAAGCCGCAGGGCTTTTATGTTCTATTGGCTTCCGCCTTGTCTCCGCTTTTCCTTGAATCTCGCGGTTTATTATGATCCGCAACCCCTCCTTATTTGATGGGGGGAATAATACCCGCTCCCTCACGGTCGCGTCTCTTTTCGACCCAAGACGGAGGATACGATACACCCGAATATCTTCTTGACTCGGATGACGGGGGCGGTAATTTAAGACGTGGAGGAATAAACGCATGTTGAAAGATGTCGAAAGTTTGAATGATTTGTCGTGGGGATTTCGTTCGGCCCGGGCGGTGCAGGTGGCTTGTAATTTGGAGATTTTTACAATTTTGGATCGGGAAGGCCCGTTGTCGGTCGAAGCCCTTAGCACGTTGTGCCGGACGAAGGAGGAGTTGACGGACAAGTTGCTGATCGCATGTTGTGCGATGGAATTGCTCGTCAAGGATGGGGGTAAATACAAGAATACCGATTATGCCGACGCGTATCTGGTTCGAGGCAGGCCTTTGTATCAGGGGGATATCATCGGGCATGCGTCGAGCGTGTGGAATTTCTGGAGCCGGCTGGAGGATGAGATTCGTTTGGAGGGGGTGAAGTCGGACCCGGTCAGGGAGCATCGGAATTTTATTTTAGGGATGGACAATTTGGCCGGAGCGGACCGGGCGGAAAATTTGGCAGGGAGTTTGGATCTTTATGGGCGAAGGAAATTGTTGGACGTGGGCGGTGGACCGGGAAGTTATTCCATCGCCCTGTGCCGGCGGAATCCGAAGTTAAAGGCGGTGGTGTTCGATCTTCCGGCGACAATCGCGATTGCCCGGGAGGTGATCGTGCGGGAGAAGATGGAAAAGCAGGTGAGCGTTCAGGAAGGAAGCTGGGATACGGACGAATTTGGGGAGGGAAACGATGTGGTTTTGTTTTCCAACGTGCTTCATGGTCCGGCCAGTGAGGCGGAAATGAAATTGGCCAAGGCGAGGCGGTCGATGGCGCAAGGCGGGTTGCTGGTGGTTCAGGAATTTGTGCTGAACGACGAGAAGAGCGGGCCGTTGGTTCCTTCGTTGTTTAATATTATGGTTGGGGCGTATTCTCGGCGGGAATTGTTTGATGTGATTGAGACGGCGGGGTTTAGTGATCCGAAAGTAGTTTTTTCATCGGAGCGGTATGGGAACACAGTGGTGGTGGGCAGGAGAGACAGAATCGCCGTTTGACATTCGTTTTGCCGGGGTGTATATTTATATCAAATTGTGGGTGATGTTCTCTAACAATCTTTTCGTAAGGGGTATTGATATGAATGAGAATATGCAGGAAAACGTTTCGCCGTTAAGTAACGAGGAGAAAATGTGGGCGATGCTTTGTCATCTGGCGGGTTTTGCGATTTTTATTCCGCCGGTCGGACATGTTCTGGCTCCGCTTGTTCTCTGGCTGATGAAAAAAGGCAGCTCGGCCTTTATCGACGACCATGGGAAAGAGGCGTTGAATTTTCAGATTTCTATCACTATTTACATGGCCATCTCTGGACTGCTGGTTTGCATCCTGATCGGAATACCGCTGGTTTTGGCGGTTTTGATTTTTGATATCGTTATGATGATCAACGCGGCCAACGCGGCGAGTAATGGACAGCGGTATCGATATCCTTATCTGTTTCGGTTTATCAAATAAAAAGATAAAAAGTCGCCGTGCCGGCGACTGCTAAACGAAGATTATTTTTCGTGATAGTTCCAGGCGGGGGCGTTTGGGTTTAGGAAATCGGCGAACTGAGGGATGTGGCGATTTTTTTTGTTCATGTAGAAAGACAGGCCGAAGTAACTGGCGAGGTTGGCCATCCAGGCGCGTTTTTTGAAGGGGAGAAATTTCAGGCGTCGAAAGGCGGATCGCGGGTGGAAGAACTCACAAAAGGCGGCCATCTGAGCGTGTCGTAGCTGTTGGATGGTGAAACGTTCGGGTTGGAAGACCACTCCGGCGCCGTTGTATTTGGTCCAATCCGTGGTGAGAATTCTGCCCTGGGATTGATAGCGGCGGAACATTTCCGTTCCAGGATATGGAGTGAGAATGGGAAAACAGGCCATCGCCAAGTCGGAGCGTTGGGCGAATCGACAGGTGTCGCGGCAGGTTTGCCAGTCGTCGTGGTCGAAGCCGAAGATAAAAGCACCCCAAAGACTGATGTTGTACGAAGCGATTTTTTTGATTCGCCAGGTATAGGTGTCGGCTTTGACGAACCGTTTTCCGGCGTCGGCGAGGGTTTGGGGCGAGGTGCTTTCCAGGCCGAGGATCAGTCCGATGCATCCGCTGTCGCGCATGGCGGCGAGGAGCTTGTCGGATTCGCTGATGAGAATTTCACATTGTGAAGCCCATTTGATTTTTAAGGGGATCAGTTGTTGGCACAGTTCGTATGCCCACTCGCGATTACCGGCGAAATTATCATCGGAGAAAATAAAAACGTTTGTGCCGAACTGTTCTTTTGCGCATCGGATTTCTTCGACGATGTTTTCGATTTTGCGTTGGCGAAACTTACGGCCGAAGATGGCGGGGGTGGTGCAGAACGCACAGCCGTGTGGGCAACCCCGGGTGGTTTGAATGGGATTAAAGACCAGATAATCCTTTGGGTTCAGCAGGTCTTTTCGGGGAGTGGCGATCTCGGCGGTGGGATAATCTCGCCAGTTGTATTGCGGTTTGAGCGAACCTGTTTGGTAATCGGCGAGGATGTGTGGGAGTGTGGCTTCGGCTTCGCCGATGGCGACGACGTCTGCGTGCTGCGTTGCCTCGTCGGGTAGCGCGGAGGGATGGATTCCGCCGAGAATGACTTTGACTCCGAGTTTTCGATATTGATCGGCCAGTTCATAACCGCGAGGTGCCTGCGTGGTCATCATGCCGATGCCGACCAGGTCGCAGTCGGCCTGGGGCCGATGAGGCTCTCCGGTGGCGCATTCGTCGATGATTTCGATATGCCAGTCTTTGGGGACCAGGGAGGCGCAGATGGCCAGATTCAAGGGCATAAATAGGGCTTTTCGCGAAAACGTCATCGCCTCGATTACCCTGGGGAGGGTAATCGTGGATAATGGACTCCGCGGATTGATGAAACGAATCCGTATTTGATTTTTTGGTTCTGCTGGGATCGACATATAAATATTATGCGAAGGTCGAACGGAAATTGCAACACAACGCACTTGGAATTATACTTAATTGCTTCATTTTTGAGGTTGGAAGAAATAGTTATGCGATTATCGGAAATTATTACGTTAGAAACGATCCAGGTTCCCTTGCTGGCGAAAGATAAATATTCGGCGATCGAGGAGCTGGTGGATTTATTGTGTGTAACGGGGAAGATTTCGGAGAAATCCAAACTTCTTCAGGCCGTCCTGACTCGTGAAGCGGTGCGGAGCACGGGGATTGGTCAGGGACTGGCGGTACCGCATGGGAAGGCCGAGGGACTCGGTAATCTGGTGGCGGCAGTGGGCAAGCCTGTTTGTCCGATGGAATTTGAGAGTATCGACGGTGGTCCGGTGAACCTGATTGTCCTGCTGGGATCCAATATCGATCAGACTGGCCCGCATATCCAGGCATTGGCGTGGATCAGCCGATTGATGATGAGGCCTTTGTTTCGGAAACAAATGGACCAGGCCAAAACGGCTTTGGAAGTTTTGCAGACATTTCTGAAACATGAGCATTGATATCATTGCCGGTGTCAAGCGCATCCCACCATGTATGGATCGCCTATAAGTCCTTGTATTTTAATGACATGCGTTGACGGGCGAAAAGCATATCTACCCATTGACTTTTAAGGGAATAATGGTAAACTATAGTCATATTTATTCTTGGTTTTTGAAGAGTTAAACGCGTGAGAGAGAGTCGGTGAGTGATTTTCTCTCACGCGTTTTTTGTTGCGCCTTTTGTTCCGAGCGTTTAGGTAAAAGCAATGGGAACCATTCGACATTGGAGGAAACGAAAATGGAAAGCAGAATGAAGACGCAGATATTTTGCACACTTCCGGCGGTTGTACTGTTGACATTGGTATTGCTTGCGGGTTTTGCGCAGGCCGACGCCGTCACATTTCAGCAGGGCATCAACGGCTATGCTGGAACCTCTGATACATGGCTTGGTTACAATGACGACCTCGAAAATTTTGGCAATGACTGGGATATTCATGTCCGGCATGATTGGTACGGCACTTATGATGATCGGGTTACTCTCATCAAGTTCGACCTCGGCAGTCTGCCTTCAAATGCCGTTATCACTGGCGCAAGCCTTTCGCTCCTGTATTATGATGATTACAATATCTCCGGCGATGATTCTTTGACCGTCTCCGCGTATCGTATGCTTAAGTCATGGACTGAAGGCACCGGCGGCAGCGGCAATGGCAGAACTGGCGCGTCGTGGTATTATCAGTACGCCTATCCCAGCACGACGCAATGGTACAACGGCGGCGCACGCGGCGTTAACCAGGATAGACAGACCAATCCCGATGCCTCCGTAACGCTCTACAATATCGACGGTTACGCCTGGACTACGTTTTCCGGCAGCAGCATTACCGCCTCGGTAGCCAACTGGTATGCCGATCCTTCACAGAATTTCGGCTGGGCGTTGGATTATACCTCGTACAGCGATTCAACGGATGGAGCCATTTTCCATTCCAGCGAGTACAGCACTTCGCCTGCCGATTATGTCTGGCGGCCAAAAATGACGATTGATTATTATATCGTTCCCGAACCGGCCACGCTTAGTCTGTTGGTCATTGGTGCTTTGAGTCTGCTTCGCAGAAAGAAATAAAGAGCAGTATAGAAATATCTATTTTTTTGAAAGGAGCTTGAAATGAAAACACAAAGTTTCTTTTTGATTGTGTGTGGGTTGCTGGTTGCTTTGATGATGTCCGGGACGGCGCAGGCGTCCTCGACGTGGGCCTATGCGGCGATCAGCAAGGACGGGCATACTCCCGCCAACAATTCGGACTCGGATACCGCCCCGGGGTATTGCACGTCAACGGCCACGGCGGCGTGCCCGTTTACGAACGATGCCTCTCAGGCATCCACGACGGCGACGGTGTGGTACACGACGGGACATGGACCGTTAAACATCTACAACAGCTCCATCGTGAACAACAACCTTGACGCCGCTACGTATCAACCGCATTCGTTCAGCAATAGTGGTTCGTGCAGCGGGGCCTGGGCGAACGCGCAACTGATCGGACAAGGCGTGACGGTGCAGGCGAAATTGTTGCTCCAGAGTTTATCTTTCAGCATTCCAGTCGGCGTTGCCACAGACTCCCGCACGATCAGCATGAATCTCGGGGTCAATAGTTCGCAAGTCTATGCGGGTTCGTTCACACTGGCCGGCAATGGGTCGAAATCCGGCAGCGGAATCTACGCCGATAGCTTCTTCGATGTCGTGGATTCGGGTAGCGGTAAATGGGTGGCCACCTATAACGGACCGGCGGAACGGCTTTTTGATGTACCGGTGAACACCGATTTTTCCATGGACCTTTACGCTGAGGGGGCGGGAATCGCCACGGCCGGAACGAGTGCGTATGATCTGGCGATCAGCATCCCCCAGGGGTATGAGTTTGTTCCCGAACCGGCGACGCTGAGTCTGCTTGTCATAGGCGGACTGCTTCTGGGCAGGAAACGCCGGGCGTAAGGGTCGGATGTAAATGAATGATCAGTGAATAACCGGTCGAGTCGGCCGGAGAGGAAAAAGAACATGAAAATCAAGGTAATGGCACTGGGAGTGATGGCCTCGCTGCTGGCGATCGGCTCTGCGGCGTTGGCAACCATTGTAATTGACACCGTTCCCGTGGCCGATTCGGAGAATGTGGCGGATACCCGATATGTGACACCCGGATACGGCGCGGTGGGTTACGAGTACCGCATCGGCAAGTACGAGGTGACGGCCGGTCAGTACACCGAGTTTCTCAATGCCGTGGCAAAGGCCGACACTTACGGACTGTACAACGTGGCCATGTGGTCATCATCCTATGGCTGTAAGATTCAGCAGAGTTATGCCGATGGGGTGGGCTACAGCTATACGGTAGCTCCCGGCTATGAGAATCGTCCGGTGAACTGGGTGAGCTACTGGGATTCCTGCCGATTTGCCAACTGGCTGCACAACGGACAGCAGGGCGCGGGTACGACGGAGACTGGGGCGTACACCATGACCACCGGCGGCATGAATGCTAACACGATTGATCGTAACGGCAACTGGAAGTGGGCGGTGACCAGCGAGGATGAATGGTACAAGGCGGCATACTACAAGGGTGGATCGACGAACGCGGGGTATTTCAACTACCCGACGAGCAGCGACAGCGCTCCGACCTCGGAATCGCCCCCCGGAGGCGATAACAACTCTGCGAACTTCCATGACGCCCTTGCCTATACCACGGCCGTGGGGTCGTATACCGGGTCTGACAGCCCCTACGGAACATTCGACCAGGGCGGCAATGTGTGGGAGTGGAATGAAGCGGTGATATCAGATCAGTTCGGTTCGTATCGCGGTTTGAAGGGCGTGGCGTTCAAATTTGACGGCGGCGATATGCATGCGTCGTATCGCAGCGGTAGCAGCGGCTACCCGACGACCGAGAACGACTTCCTCGGGTTCCGTGTCGTCGAGATTCCTGAACCGGCGACGATGGTGGTTCTCGCTTTGGGCGGGATCGGGATGCTGGTTAGGCGAAAGGGCGTTTGAAGTGTTGCGCATTCAATTTATTTGCCGAAGCGGGTTTAGAATGTGAGGAAAAGAACCCCCGATTACCATCGGGGGCTAGTCGGATGAATTGGGCAGACGCCCGATGGATGGGTGCTTCGGTCAAAACGTTGTCCTGGTGGCTTTATCCCAGCCGTCCCACAGGAAGGCTTTTTCTTTTCCATCGGCAATCAGACGGAAAGCGTAGCGCGCTTGCTGTTCATAAAACTCACAGAACGCTCCGGTTTTATCCATTCCTCCGTTCATTTCGTAGGCCTCGGCGGGACAGGGTGCGCCGCAGAAATGCCGGACCGCACAACGCCGGCATGGTTCGATATTTTCGACTTTCCGGCCTGTTACCAGGGTGAACGGGTCGCTTTGGAGGACGTCGGTGATTTTATTTTTGAAGAGATTGCCGCCTTTGAATTTTTCAATACCGATGAACTCGCTGCAGGGGAAGAGGTCGCCGTTGGGGGCCAGGGCGAAGAAACACCGTCCGCCGCCGCAGGGAGAGATGTCGCACATAAGTCGCCGGGCGGTGGGGGCTACAATAGTGAGGAGTATATTGGCGAAATTCGCGACGATGAGCTTTCGGCCTGTTTTTTGATACAAGTCGTAGGTGCGATCCAACGCCTTTGTAAAATATTTGGCTGCGTTGGAGTCGTCCGGTTTTAGTTTGCGGGAGGTGGGGAGTGTACATCGGAGCACATTCAGCAGGCAGGTGGGAACTTCGTGCTTGTGGAAGAAATCCACGAGTTTTGACAAATGGGTCAGGTTCTGGTTGGTGACGGTGCAGATTACGCTCCAGGCGTCGTAGCCGCGAAGGCGTTCCATTGCTTCGACAACTTGTTTGTAAACTCCCTGGCCGGCCCAATTTTTTCGGGCACGGTCGGCCACGTCCGCCACCGCGCCGTCGAGAGATATTCCGATGCTGACCTCGTGGGATTTAAGAAATTTTACTGCTTGGTCATCCAGTAACGTTGCGTTGGTTTGAATGCCGAAGTTGAAGTCCTTTTCGAAATGCTCGATGCCCGCGAAGATGGCTTCGCGGTTGAGCAGAGGCTCCGCGCCGTGGAAGATGATCTGTGGTCGCCGGTCTTTTGGAACCGTTGTCTTAAAATAGCTCTTAAGGATATCGAGAGCTTCAAAAAGCCTTTCCTTTGACATGTGCGCGCCGGTACGGCGCATTTTTTCCGGGATGTAGCAATACTTGCAATTAAGATTGCATTGCTCCGTTGGATTGAAATAGACGGCGGAGGGTTTGAGTCCGAATCGCAAAACCTTCATCTCCTCGGCGAACTCTTTGGCTTTTTTGCGATAGGCCGTCAGCAACGGTCCTTTTGTAAGGGTTTCGGCGAGGTTTTCGCGTTTGACCAGCGACCAAAAGGCTGTGTCTGGATCGACCAACGCGAACCAAATTGGATGACCGATGTCGATCGGTTGAAGTGTGGGGCCATTGCCGGTATTGGCAAACAGGCCCCGAGAGGGAGCCTGTTTGCCGCTTTTGCTCGTGTTTCTACTGGATACCATAATTAACCAGACCTTCCTATTTTGCCTTCTTGTCCATCAAAATGTAGTGGGAAAGTCCGGTCCCGTCGGCTTTGCAGCTTTTGCGATAGGCGATTACATTCTTCGAGGTCTTTTTTTCATCTTTCTTTTTCATGTGCAGATCCTTTCGTAAAAAATTCCTAAAAACAAAAAAAGGGCTCCGACAGACCGCACGCGCGGCTTGTCGGAACCCTTTACCGTCAGATTCCAAAATTTCTTTAGGATTTCAGCAGGTCTTCTGGCTCTCGGTTCATCTACACGTTCCGGCCTTCCCATCGGGGTATGCCCCGATAGTGGCTGGTTCTACACCGCGGAACGTGTATCCCCGATTACAGCGGCGGGTCCGCTACGGAATTACACCGTATTCCGGGATACTGAAATCAGAAGCAAGGTAGCATAAAAAACGATAAGAATCAAGAAAAAAATATATGGCCTTTTTGTTTTGCGTTTTGTATGATAATGATGTCCCAAGTTGGGACAGGGAAGCTGGTGAAACTCCAGCACCGCCCCGCGACTGTAACCGAGGACGAACACCGAGGTAAGGTCACTGGCAATTTATGCCGGGAAGACCACGGTTAGTAGGATGATCCGGAAGTCAGGATACCTAAAACACGCTTTGCGTGCCTTCGAGGGAAGGTTCAAGGACAATTATGGTATCTTGAGCCCGTTCTTTTGAAGGACGGGCTTTTTTTTTGGAATGATTGTGATGGCTAAACGGCTTTTATTAGTGCGACATGCGAGCACCGGTCCTGAATATGCCGGTCGCTACGTCGGATCGACCGATGTGCCCCTTAGCGCAGAGGGTCTTCGGCAGGCGGAGGGCTTGGCTAGTCTTGTGAGACGATCAAAGAAATACACTCCCTTACGGTCGCGTCTCTTAAAGGGAGACCAACCGTGTATGTCAATTTTACGTATTATTACAAGTCCACTTCGACGGGCTCGGCAGACTGGTGAAACGTTGGCGGGTGTTGTGCCTGTTGAGGTGGATGCGGATTTGCGGGAGATTGATTTTGGAAAATGGGAAGGCCGAACATTTGACCAGATTGCCGTTTCGGACCCGCAGTTAGTGGACCGTTGGGCTAATTATGATTCAGAATTTGCGTTTCCGGGCGGGGAGAGCACTCAACATTTTTTAGAGCGGGTTCATCGGGTGGCGGACCGGATGGCCGCTGATCCGGCGGAGAATGTTTTAGCTGTCACGCACGGCGGAGTCATTCGAGCCATCATTTGTTACCTTTTAGGGTTGCCTTCCCGGAACTACCTTCTCTTTGACGTCAAGCCGGCTTCGCTGACCACGATAGAGTTAATTGACGGTAAAGGGGTGTTGACGGGGTTGAATGATTTGTGCCATTTGGAGGGGCTGGAAGATGGCTAGGATCATTCTTGTTACCGGAGGCAGCAGAAGCGGCAAAAGCGCTTATGCACAAAAACTTGCCGAGTCTCTTCCCGGACCTCGGGCCTATGTGGCGACTTGCCCGGACATAGATAACGAAATTCATCAGCGAATCCATAAGCATCGGGAGGCGCGCCAACATACCGACTGGCACACCATCGAGGAAACCCTGAATCTTGCCGACGTGGTGAATCATGGCCAGGGATATAACGTGCTTTTGGTGGAATGCGTTACCTTGTGGATTAATAACCTGATGTACGAGGCCGAGAAGGCTGGTCGCGAAATCGCAGAAGAAGACGTTGGTCGTCGGAGCGGGGAAATTTTGGCTGCGTGCCGTGCATTTGAAGGGACCGTGATTTTTGTAACCAATGAAGTGGGAATGGGGATCGTGCCGGAAAATGCCTTGTGCCGCCGGTATCGAGACCTGGTGGGAAGGTGCAATCAAGTCCTGGCCGCAGACGCGGATGTCGTTACGCTGGTAACGTGCGGAATTCCTTTGGATATTAAAGAAAGAAGGGTAGACGTATGAGTTTGCTGGAATCGACCATTAAGCGAATTGAGCTTCAGGATCGGGTTTGGCGGCAAAAAGCCACGGAACGTTTGGATAAGCTCACCATGCCCCATTGGGCCCTGGGGCGATTGCTGGACATGGGGCAGGATTTGGCGGGGATAACCCGTTCGATCAATCCTCCGGTGCGACGAAAAGCCATCGTTGTCATGGCGGCGGATCATGGGGTGGCCGCTGAAGGGGTCAGTAAATACCCACAGGAAGTTACCGGCCAGATGGTCCACAATTTTGTCAACGGCGGGGCAGGTATCAACGCATTGGCCCGCTTGGCTGGGGCGCGGGTAGTCGTGGTGGATATGGGGGTTGCCGGCGATTTGAGCGCATTAGTGCAGGCGGGTAAAATCGTTTCAAAACGCATGGCGGCGGGGACGAAGAACATCGTACGCGGACCGGCCATGAGTCGGGACGAAGCGATTCGGTGTATTGAGGCCGGGATTGAAATTGTACGGGACCTCGACCCTTCCATAGACCTTTTTGGCACGGGCGATATGGGTATCGCCAACACGACGGCCAGTTCGGCGGTTGCGGCGGTCATCACCGGTTGCAGCGTCTCGGAGGTTACTGGGCACGGCACTGGGATTGACGATAAACAATTTGCCCACAAAGTTAGCGTAATAAACAAAGTTCTTGAAATCAATCGGCCCAATTCTGCCGATGGTTTGGATGTTTTGGCCAAGGTGGGCGGGTTTGAAATCGGGGGTATTGTTGGATTGATTCTTGGCGCGGCGGCGGAGCGCAAACCGATTCTGGTGGATGGATTTATTTCCTCCGCCGGGGCCTTGATTGCGAAGTTGCTGGCCCCACCGGCGGTGGAGTACATGTTTGTCGCTCACAATAGCGTTGAGCAGGGTCATCGCTGTATGCATAAGTTTCTAGGTAAAGAGCCGCTGCTGGATTTGAATCTGCGCTTGGGCGAGGGAACTGGCGCGGCACTGGCGATGAATCTGATTGAGGCGGCGGCGAGGATTCTAACTGAAGTGGCGACGTTTGATGAAGCGGGCGTTTCGAAGGCGGAACAATGAGACGTTTTGTTGCGGCATTACGATTTTTGACGATTCTGCCTCTGCCGACCCAATACGGCAGTTCGGAAAGCGACCTTAGGGGAAGTGTGGTGTGCTTTCCGCTGATCGGGTTGTTGATCGGTGGGGTGGGGGCGGGTCTGGCTTGGATTTTGTGGCAAGTATTTCCCGCTTTGCCGGCGGGCATGTTAATCGTTATTTTTTTGCTGGCGGTTTCGGGTGGGTTTCATTTGGATGGATTATCGGATACGGCGGACGGTTTTTTAAGTTCTCGGCCCCGTGATCGCATATTGGAAATCATGAAGGACAGCCGGGTTGGGGCCATGGGGGTCATCGCCGTGGTATGTGTGTTAGGTTTGAAAACGGCGGCCCTTGGTTCTTTGAACGCATCGACCGCATGGCGGGCTGTTGTGCTGATGCCCCTTGCGGGACGATGCCTGATGGTTGTGAATATGACCTTGCTGCCTTACGCCCGACGGGAAGGCGGTTTAGGAAATTTATTTTACGAAAAGCGCTCGTGGGTAAACGTGATTTGGGCGTTGGCGGTTCTCGGGCTGGCTGGTTGGTTGGTCGCCGGCGTCGCGGGATTGGTTGCGGTTGGTATTTCGACGGGTACGGGGTTGATTTTCGCCGTTTATTCTTACCGTAAGATCGGCGGAGCCACCGGGGATACGTTGGGGGCCTCGTGTGAAATTGTGGAAACCATTTCGGCTCTGATTTTTGCGGCGGGGCCAGTGCAGACCCTTCTGGGGCTTAGGTGAAACATGGCATTTGGACACGGTGGAAATTTGAAGGACTTATCCGAGCGGTCGGGCCTGCCGGCGGAGGAGGTTCTGGATTTCAGCGCCAATATCAATCCGCTCGGTCCGCCGGAGAACCTGCGCTGCGTGATCAGCCGGAACGTGGAACGAGTCGTTCATTACCCTGATCCCAAGGCTGAAACGCTGGCGGAGGCGATCGCGCGCCGTTATTCCTTCGCTCCCGAGCAAATCGTCGTGGGAAACGGTTCCAGCGAGATATTCTATGCCCTGCCCCGCGCGTTGGGACTTCGTCAGGCGGTACTTCCAGTTCCTTCCTATGCCGATTACGCGGCGGTGGTGCGATTAAACGCGATGGAAGTGGAAACTGTTTTGCTTCAAGAAGCCGATGATTTCAGGCTGGATTGGGAGACGTTGGACAGCCGCTTGCAAGGTTCCCAGGTTGTTTTTCTGGGTCAGCCTAACAATCCCACCGGTATGCTTTTCGATCCGGCGGAGTTTCGCCGATTTGTCGCCGATCATCCTGAGGCAATTTTTATCGTCGATGAGGCTTTTGCTGATTTTGTGGAAGGTTACCAGACCCTGGCCCGCGACATGCCGGCCAATGTGATCGTGGTGTGTTCCATGACGAAATTTTATGCAATTCCGGGCCTCCGCCTGGGATACGCGGTGGCCCCGGTCGAACTGGCCGAACGGATACGCGCGCAGTTGCCGCCGTGGTCGGTGAACGTTTTTGCCCAGGCGGCGGGCGAGGCCGTTTTGAACGATACAGAGTACGCCGTACGCAGCAGAGAATTTGTTAGCCAACAGAGGGCGCACCTTTTCCGTGAGCTTTCAAAGATACCCGGATTATATGTTTATCCCGGCAGGGCCAATTTTTTGCTGGTCCGCATTGACCGGTCCGACATAAATGCGCCGGGATTGGCTTGCCGTTTACTGGCCGATGGTATCGCGATTCGCGTTTGTGACAATTACGAGGGATTAGATAAACGTTTTTTCCGTCTGGCGGTTCGAACGCAGCAGGAAAACGACCGATTATGCCGGGCGATTTTCCGATTATTCGGATGTAAAACGTCAGCGCCGATGAAAAAGCAGAGGCCGGCGTTGATGTTTCAGGGGACCAGTTCCAGTGCGGGTAAAAGCATCATGACGGCCGCGATGTGCCGCATCCTTTTACAAGATGGTTTTCGCGTCGCGCCATTCAAGGCCCAGAATATGTCGCTGAATTCTTTTGTCACCCGTGAGGGGGGTGAAATTGGTCGTGCCCAAGCGGTCCAGGCCCAGGCCTGCCGTCTTGAACCGGATGTTCGAATGAACCCGGTACTCTTGAAGCCGAATTCCGATACCGGTAGCCAAGTGATTATCCGCGGTAAACCGGTGGGCAATATGAATGTAACCGCATATACCCAATTCAAAACCGAAGCGTTCAAAACTGTGATGGAATGCTATGATTCTTTGGCTGGCGAATACGACGCGGTCATTCTGGAAGGCGCGGGTAGTCCGGGTGAGATTAATCTTAAGCATCACGACATCGTGAACATGCGCATGGCTCGATATGCTGAATCGCCCGTTTTGCTCGTGGGCGATATCGACCGCGGAGGGGTGTTTGCCTCATTTGTGGGGACGATGGAAGTTTTGGCCCAATGGGAGAGGCAACTGGTGGCTGGTTTTTTGGTCAATAAGTTTCGGGGTGATAAATCGCTTCTTGGTCCGGCGCTGGACTATGTCGCCGATTACACCGGACGGCCAGTTCTGGGGGTGATTCCCTATTTGCGTAATTTGAACATTCCCGAGGAAGATTCGGTTGAGTTTAAAAGCGGTTCATTTAATAAACCGCGAGGGCAAGATCCTTGCGTTGAGGTGGCTGTGATCGATTTGCCGCATATTTCCAATTTTACGGATTTTGATGCGCTGCGGTTGGAAGGCGACGTTTATTTGCGCATCATTCGGTCACTGGAGGAATTAAATAATCCCGATGCTGTCATTATTCCCGGCAGTAAGAATGTTATCGGGGATTTGAAATATTTGGAATCTTCGGGGTTGGCGCAGCGATTAAAATCGCTGGCGAAAACAGGTCAGACGGAAATTGTTGGTATTTGCGGGGGGTTTCAAATTCTCGGCAAAGCAATTTCCGATCCGCATGGGATTGAAACATCGGCAGGTGAAGTCACGGGTCTGTCGTTGCTGGATATTCGAACGGTTTTGGCTGTGGAGAAAACGCTTCGTTGCGTGCAGGCTCGGCATACTGTTTCGGGACACCTTGTGAGTGGTTACGAGATTCATCACGGTCAGACCGGCGGGGAAGGCCTCGTGCCGATTATCGAGCGAAGCGACGGTGAGGTTTTAGGTGTTTCAACGGCATCGCATCGCATTTGGGGCACGTATCTTCATGGAGTCTTCGACGCGGACGAATTTCGCCGCTGGTTTATTGACGGGCTTCGCCGGCGGCGGGGAATGGAGCCTGCGGGACGGGTGTTGGTCAATTATGAAATCGAAACTGCGTTGGATAATCTGGCCGACGTCGTTCGGCAAAATTTGCCGATGGATCAAATTTATAAATTGATGGGGTTGTGATGAGACTGGAATATCAAATCATAGCCGCTTTCTTTCTCGATCTGGCGATTGGCGATCCACGATGGATGCCTCATCCGGTCAGAGGGATTGGGTGGTTGGCGGTTCGGGCCGAGGGGATAACGCGAACAATTATTCCCTGGCCACGATTCGCTGGTTTGGTTGCGGCGCTAAGCGTCATTGGTTTGACCGGTTGTTGCGCGTTTGCGATGGTGCGATTGGCCGGTTTGGCTCATCCCGTTGCCGGGGATATCGTATCTGTTGTCGTCATCTATACCACGATTGCCGCCCGCGATTTGGCGGATCATAGTTTGGCGGTTTTCCGGGCTTTGGCGAAAGGCGATGTGCCTTTGGCGAAAGAACGCGTTCGGATGATCGTCGGGCGCGACGTCGATCATCTTGATGAAAGCGAGATCGTTCGTGCCGCCGTCGAGAGCGTGGCGGAAAGCACGGTGGACGGTGTTACCGCTCCGTTGTTTTTCGCGGTCATTGCCGGACCTGTAGGGGCCATGGTGTATCGAGCGATCAATACCCTCGATTCGATGTTCGGCTACAAAAATGAGCGATATCTTAAATTCGGCTGGGCGTCGGCGAGAATCGACGATCTGGCGAATTTGATTCCTGCTCGTTTGACGGCGCCGATCATTTGTCTGGCTGCGGGTTTGCTGCGACAACGGCCAATCTTATCGCTGCGGATTCTCTTACGCGATGCGCGTAAACACACCAGTCCAAACTCCGGTTTTCCTGAAGCCGCCATGGCGGGGGCGTTGGGTGTGCGGTTAGGGGGTGTGAATTATTATTTCGGTCGTCCCGTGGAAAAACCGGCCATCGGCGATCCGGTGGTGGGATTGACAAAAGATCATATCCCGAAGGCAAACGCGCTGATGTTTGCCTCGGTATCGCTCTTTCTATTAATTTGTCTGGGGGCACGGGTTTGGCTGTTGTGGAGGATGGGCAAATGAAAAAAGGACCGCGAATACTCATTTTTACCGGTGACGGGAAGGGAAAGACCACGGCCGCATTGGGCATGGCTTTGCGGGCGGCTGGTCATGGTATGCACATCTATGTGATTCAGTTTATAAAAAATGCTTTGACGGGTGAGATATTGGCCGTCAAAAATATTCCCAACATTGAAATCTCGCAAACAGGTCTTGGTTTTTTGCCTTCCGCAGAGGATGAACGTTTTACCGCCCATCGCCAGGGTGCCCAGGCCGGACTTGATCAAGCCGCCGGCGCGATCGAGTCGGGAAATTATTCTCTGATTATTTTGGATGAAATTTGCCTTGCGGTGTCTCGCGGGTTGCTGGAGGAAGGCGAGGTGATTGAACTTCTCCAAAAAGTCCTTCCGGATAGCTGCGTCGTTTTGACCGGTCGCGGAGCCACTGAGAATTTAATCGCCCTGGCCGATACGGTTACCGAGATGCGGTGTTTGAAACACGGTCTTGAACTGGGTTTTTCCGCTCAGAAAGGAGTCGAGCTTTGATCTGCGCTTGTCCTCGACTGGTTGTGGCCGGTACGGCCAGCGGCGTGGGTAAAACGTCGCTGACGCTGGGGCTGGTTCGCGCTCTGGTCCGTCGGGGATTAAAGGTGCAAACTTTCAAAGTCGGACCGGATTTTCTCGACCCAACCTATTTGACCCTGGCTGCGAACAGAACCTGTTACAATCTCGATAGCTGGATGACCAGCCGCGATTATGTGCGGGAACTCTTCGCCCGAAAAACGGCCGACGTGGACATCGCAGTAATCGAAGGGGTGATGGGTCTGTTTGACGGGGTTTCCCCTGTCAGTATCGAATCCAGCACGGCGGAAATTGCCCTTTGTCTGGATTCGCCCGTGCTGCTGGCGGTAAACGTTCACGGCATGGCCGGCTCGATTGCTGCCATGGTCAAAGGATTTTCCGAATTTCATAAAAGCGTGAACATTCGCGGCGTGGTGGCCAATCGATGTGGTTCCGAAAGACACAAGGATATTTTACGCCAAGCCCTCACATCCTTCGCATGCCCGCCTCTTGTGGGTGGTATTCCGGAGGATGCGTTTCCCACGCTTCCTAGTCGGCATCTGGGTCTGGTAACCGCCGATCAGCATTTTCTGAATAGTGACCTTCTGGACAAACTGGCCGATGCGTGTGAAAGTAATCTCGATCTGGAGATAATTTTGGCTATCGCAAAATCGGCCCCCTGTCTCGATGTTCCATCTTCGCCCACGGCACAAAAGGGAACCACCGTTCGACTGGGAATTGCCAGGGACGAAGCTTTCCATTTTTATTATCCGGATAATCTGGAGGTGCTCGAACAACTCGGAGCGGAACTTGTTTATTTTTCCCCGCGACGCGATTCGGCCCTTCCTGATAAGCTCCACGCGCTTTATATCGGCGGAGGCTACCCGGAGGAATACGCGCGCGAGCTTTCTTCAAATTCCACCATGCTCGATTCGATTCGATCCTTTGCTTCCGGCGGTCGGCCGATTTTTGCCGAATGCGGCGGCTTGATGTATTTAGGCGAAAAAGTTGTTGATCGGTCAGGAGTATCTTTTCCCATGTCAGGCCTCTTGCCGTTGACTTTTGTGATGCAAAACAGATTGAAATCATTAGGTTACGTGGAAGTGACTTTAAACCAGGATTCGCTTTGGGGGCAAGCCGGACAGACCCTGCGCGGACATAAATTCCATTATTCCGACGTTAGCGAGATCACCTCGGATTCGTCCGGTTTTGAAAAAGCCTATTCTCTGAAAAGTCGTTCAGGAAAACTGCGATTGGAGGGCTACCAAAAAGGAAATATTCTTGCCGGTTATCCCCATCTGCATTTCGCCTCGGAACCCGCTACGCTCAACTATTTCCTGAATCTATGTCGGGAGGTAGATTATGAAAGCTAATTCATTCCTGATCGTTCTTGTTCCCGTGGTGTTGCTGACGGCAGTTTTTCTGATGCCGGATGCGATATATAAAAAAACCGAAAAAATAGCGGAAATCAAATCGGAAAAGCTGCGAATTGTTTCCCTGGCCCCCAGCGTAACGGAAATGCTCTTTTCGATGGGTCTGGGCGATGCGGTGGTCGGGATAACCGATTATTGTGATTATCCGCCGCAAACCAAAAACATCCAGCACGTCGGCGGATTTGCCATGCCCAATATAGAAAAAATCCTTAAACTGCATCCCGACCTCGTCATTACCGCCGACGATAAACGCCGAGAAATCTTACGTCCCCTGGAACAATCCGGTATCCGTATTTTGAATCTGACGATCAAAAGTTTTGAGGATATCTTCAAGGCCTTCCGGCAAATCGGCCAAGCGACAAACCATATTCCTCAAGCCCAAACTATCATCAACCGCATGCAGGAAGATTTAAAGTCCCTGGTTCAAAAATACCATTTTAATGATATTCCCAATTCTCAACGCCCAAAAGTGTTTATGGAAATCTGGCACGACCCGGTCACCACCGTCGGCCGTTCCTCGATCATCAATGAACTCATTCAATTGGCAGGAGGAGTAAACGTTGCCCAGGATGTTTCAGGGATGTATCCAAATATTAGTCCTGAAAAGGTTATTGAATGGAAGCCGGACGTGATCATCGTCTGCTATATGACTCCGAAACAACAAAACAAAATGCAAATGGGTTCCCGAATCGGATGGCAGGATATACCAGCCGTCATTAATAACCGCGCATATAGTGATATCCCTCGCGACTTGATCCTTCGGCCCGGGCCTCGTATGGTCGATGGGGTTCGGATGCTGGCGGAACACTTATACGGACATCAATATCATGATACCCCCAAATAGAGATTGGCTGCTGTATATCGTCCTTACGATGACCCTGGCGGGAGCGTGCATTGTCGCTCTCCTGACCGGTGCGGTCCATATTCCTTTCGATCAGATGCTCCAATCAGGAATCATCCGTCTTCGCATCGCGCGTATTCTTTTGGCCGTCCTCTCCGGGGCGGCACTGTCCGTGGCGGGGGTTATTTTCCAGGCGCTTCTGCGTAATCCGCTGGCAGAACCTTATGTCCTGGGTGTCTCCTCCGGAGCCGGGCTTGGAGCGGTGATTTCCATCCTTCTGGGATTAGCGTTCGTCGGAATATGGACCATTCCTCTGATGGCCTTTGCCGGTGCCATCGTAACGATCATCACCGTTTATGCCCTGGCCCGGGAGGCCGACGGCAGTGTGCCGGTCCATACGTTGCTGCTCTCCGGCGTCATTATCGGAGCTGTGATGGGTAGTATTCTGCGGTTCATCATCTCGATCTCTTCCGCTGGGGACCTTCACAATGAAACGTGGTGGTTGCTGGGCAGCCTGCAAATTTTTGACTGGAACCTCTTGCGCGCGGTGGCCGTTGTCGTCATTGCATGCCTTGCCGTAACTCTGGCGTTCGCCCGTGATTTGAACGTCATGACTCTCGGTGAGGAGCCGGCTGTCCATCTGGGGCTTCCGGTGGAACGCACGAAAAAACTATTTTTTATCATTGCCTCGTTCATGACGGGAGCCACCGTGGCTGCCTGTGGATTAATTGGTTTTGTGGGATTGATCGTTCCCCATTCCGTTCGGTTGGTCGTCGGTCCGGATCATCGAAGGCTCATACCGGCCTCAGCGCTCGCCGGTGCGATCTTTATGGTCCTTGTCGACTGTCTGGCCAGAGTGGTCCTCTCACCGCGGGAGATTCCCATCGGCGTAATGACGGCATTTTTGGGCGGTCCATTTTTCCTTTATCTGCTGCGGCGAAGAAAACGCCGCTATTGGGGTTAAACCTATGCTGTACATTGAAAACATCCATGCCGGTTACGGCCCGAAAGAAGTCGTTCATGGAGTTACCGTCCAGGTCCGCGAAGGGCAATTCCTCGGTCTGATCGGTCCTAACGGCTCTGGGAAAAGCACGCTTCTGCGGGTGGCCGGCGGTGTGCTGCCGTTTTCCCGGGGAAGCGTCACGCTCAATGGCGACGACATCCGAAAAATACCCAAACGATCTCTTGCCCGGACCCTGGCGGTTTTGCCTCAGAATTTCAACGTGGATTTTCCCTTTACCGTGCGAGAAATCGTCGCCATGGGCCGGTTCCCCTATATCGCGTTTCTGGGACGGGAAACCGCCCACGATTTACAGATCATCGCCCAGGCGATGGAGCTGGCGGACGTAACGGAACTCGCCGATCGTGTGATTACGGAACTCAGCGGCGGCGAACGTCAACGCGCCTATATCGCCATGTGCCTAGCCCAGGAGCCCAGCATTCTCCTCCTGGACGAACCGACCAGCCACCTCGATATCACCCACCAGATATCCATTCTCGACCTGATTCGCTCCCTAAATCGGCGGCAAGGATTGACCGTAATGGCCGTCTTTCACGACCTGAACCTGGCCGCCGAATATTGCGATAACTTGCTGGTCCTCAATCAGGGAAAAATGGACGCCGTCGGCCCTGCCCAGGACATTCTGACCGCCCCGCGAATTGCCAAGATATATCAAACGACGGTTTATATAGAGAAAAATCACGTTTCCGGAAAACCTCACATCGTTGTGAGCGCCGGAACGAGTTCTTTTTGTAAGGAATAGAGAAATTTACCCATGAAAATCTCAATACGGTGCAAATATTCAATCGCGTTCACCTTAATCGAACTTTTAGTCGTGATCGCGATCATCGCCCTTTTGATCGCCATCCTGCTGCCCTCGCTATCCTTGGCCAAGGAACGTGGCCGAACTGTCGATTGTAAGAGTAATAGCAGTCAACTCTTCCTGGCTGTCCAAATGTACACAAACAGTTGGAATGACTCTTACCCTCCCGCCTGGGACCTGAAGATCACACCCTCGATCGCCTGGTGTGGAGAATATAAAACGGTCAGCGGTGTTAAATACATGGATGTGACAAAAAGCCCACTCTGGCCTTATCTTCAGGAAAAGAAAACGCTGTCCTGTTCCTCTTTTACCGGGTTTACAGTGAAATATGCCGGTTCAGGGGCGATATCGGGATATGGGATCAACAGCCAATATGTTGCCGGCGATCCCGACAAGGATCCCAACGGCATGAACGGTTACATGTTGCCGGCGAGAACAGGTCAGATTGCCGACCCTGATCGAACGATTGCTTTTGCGGATTGCGCTCTTTTTGATACAACAAATCAAAGGGCAAAGGAAGAAATTTTCATATACCCTTTATACAGATCGAACGGTGTAAAAAACAAAGCCAGTTTTCATTTTCGGCACAGCCAAACGGCCAATATGATTTTTTGCGACGGCCATGTTGATAATCTTAAGGCCTACCAATCCGATACCACCGGCAACGGTCTGTTCGGCTGGATACAAAACGATCTCATGGATCGTGAATAATACCCATCCCAGATTCGCTTTGCCGATACCACACAAATCGTCATGCTGAACGAAGTGAAGCATCTCGCCCCATAGGCAGCAAGATGTTTCGCTGCGCTCCCAGACATTACTTTCCGGGTGGCGTGCAACGCCGTGAACTAACGCCTTTGAGTAAAAATCGTTCCTCCACACATCAATCAACCTTTTTGTTCCCACCGTCGAAACAATAAGACTCATTCTAACATTCTCAAGAATGTTAGAATGAGTTTTAAGCTATCCAAACGCCATTTCAAGTGGATTTACGCAGCCGGAGATTTAAACATACGCGCCGGCTTGTGGGTTCTTGCAGCAGATACGCAGCGCAAAGAGATTTTTTTATATACATAGCCGTCAAGTTCACGGTGTCGTATTGGGCATCATTAAGACATGGCCACGTAAGAACGAGGCCATGCCACCCACGTTTCTTTTGAAAATCGCCGGCGTAGCCCGCTAGATGCTCGCAATGACCAAGTGGGGGTTTTCCATACACGTTCGTAAAAATTTGGAAAGGCATACTTGATATATCGTTATTTATCGATATACTGATATATTAGGAGGTAACGTTATGGCTGGTAAATTGTCACTGCTTTCCATCGACGTATTGAATGGAGCGGCGGAGTGCCTGAAGGTGATGGCGCACCCGGTTCGGCTTCGGATTGTGGACGTGCTGATGCAGAAGGAGTTTCCGGTGCACGAAATCGCACGGTTGTGCGAGACCTCGCCGGACCAGACGTGCGAGCACCTTCGGTTGATGAAGGGGCGCGGTCTTCTCACCAGTGAACGCCGGGGTAGGAGGGTTTATTATAAGATTGCTTCCTCGAATCTGCCGGGGCTTATTGAGTGTCTTCGGAAAAATTGCGGGGTTAAAAAAATAAGATAAGGAGTATACCTATGGCGGAGATTAAGCGGATTGTAATCGTGGGCGGAGTGGCGGGTGGGGCCTCGGCGGCGGCAAGGGCGAGGAGATTGTCGGAAGAGGCGGAAATTGTTTTGTTTGAACGCGGGGAGTATATTTCCTTTGCTAACTGCGGAATGCCCTATCATATCGGGGGAACGATTGTGGAGCGGGCACGGCTGCTCATACAGACCCCTGAGTCGATGGCGAAACGGTTTCGGATCGATGTTCGGACGCGAATGGAAGTGGTACGGATTGATCGTGGGCGGAAGGAAGTCGTAGCGAAGAATCTGGTGACGGGCGAGGAGCAGGTGGTTCCTTATGATGCGATTGTTCTTAGTCCGGGGGCGGCTCCGGTGCGCCCGCCGATTCCGGGAATCGATTTTCCCCGGATTTTTACGCTTCGCAGCCTGTCGGACATGGATGCGATCAAGGGGGCGATTGAAAGACAGACTCCGGCAAAGGCCGTGATTGTCGGGGGCGGGTATATCGGGCTGGAGATGGCGGAGGCTCTTCGTCAGCGAAAAATCCAGGTGATGCTGATTGAGCTTACCGGTCAGGTCATGGGGATAATCGATCCGGAGATGGCCGTGCAACTTCACCAGCAATTGAAGTTACATGGGATCGATCTTCGCCTGGGGACTTCCGTAACGGCTTTTCGAGAGGAGGGAAATTCCCTTGGAGTGCAACTTAGCACCGGTGAAGTTGCGGCTTGCGATTTGGCCATTCTTGCCATTGGGGTAAAACCCGAAGTGGATCTCGCGCGTCAGGCCGGTCTGGCAATCGGTGAGCTGGGCGGGATCGTGGTCGATGAGCACATGCGCACAAGCGATCCTGATATCTACGCGGTCGGCGATGCTGTCGAGGTCTCTCATTTTGTGGATAACCGATCTGTCCTCATTCCCTTGGCTGGCCCCGCCAATCGGCAAGGCCGGATTGCCGCGGATAATATCTTCGGACGCGATAGCGTTTATCGCAAAACCCAGGGGACAGCGATCTGCAAAGTCTTCGATCTGGCTGTCGGAATAACCGGACTGAGTGAAAAAGCGTTAAAGCAGAGCGGCGCGATATATGAAAAGATTTATGTCCATCCGGCCAGTCATGCCGGTTATTATCCGGGGGCCAGTCCGATTACTTTAAAACTCTTGTTTGATCCCCGGAACGGAAAAATCCTGGGAGCTCAGGCGGTGGGTTCGGAGGGGATCGATAAACGCATTGATATCCTTTCCGTGGCCATGCGTGCCGGGTTGACGGTTCATGATCTGGGGGACTTGGAACTGTGCTACGCCCCGCCCTACGGCTCGGCCAAGGATCCGATCAACTATGCCGGATTTGTCGCTTCAAATGTCATCCAGGGGGATGTCAAGCTTTGCCATGCGGAGGATATGGCTAACCCGCGGGAAGATCAATTCCTGCTCGATGTCCGAACTGCGACCGAGGTCAAGGCCGGGACCATCCCCGGCGCGATCAATATTCCCGTGGATGATTTACGCCGACGAATCGACGAATTGCCGAAGGGCAAGGAACTGCTGGTCTTCTGCCAAGTCGGGCTTCGGGGCTATATTGCCTGCCGAATGCTTAGCCAGCATGGATTAACCTGCCGGAACCTGACCGGCGGATATAAAACGTATCAGAGTGTCACGGCGATTGGGCCAAGTACGCCAGCCCCCAAACGTGAGGACATGCGGGATGATTCCGGGTCAGGAGGTCAAATAATGGAAACAAATAACCAACCACCCAAAATCGTGCGGAATATCGACGCCACCGGACAGCAATGTCCCGGGCCGATCATGCAGTTAAAGAGTGAACTGGAAAAAATCCAGGTCGGCGAAGCGGTGTCCATTACCACTCGCGATCATGGTTTCGCCGCCGACATCGCCGGCTGGTGCCATAGCACCTGCAACCAGCTCCTGGAGGTTGTTCCATCGAACGGCGGCTACCGGGCCACGGTGGTTAAGAAAGAAAAAGAGAGGTGTCAGGGGACTGTTTTACCCGGCGAGAAAAAAAGCACAACGATCGTCGTTTTCAGCAATGATTTTGATCGGGCCATGGCAGCCTTTATCATTGCCAACGGAGCCGCCGCCATGGGAAGTGATGTTACGCTCTTTTTTACCTTCTGGGGATTGAATATCCTGAGAAAAAATGAGACAATTCCGGTCAAGAAAACATTGATCGAAAGAATGTTCGGCTGGATGATGCCTCGCGGAGCGGAAAAGCTTGTCCTTTCCAAGATGAATATGGGCGGAATGGGAACGATGATGATGAAGGGGATCATGAAAAAGAAAAATGCCGCCTCCTTATCGGAGCTGATCCGTAGTGCTCAAAAGCAAGGCGTTCGCATGGTGGCCTGCTCGATGTCGATGGATTTGATGGGCATCAAACACGAGGAATTGATCGACGGAATCGAGGAAGGCGGAGTGGCCATGTATTTGGATCGTGCTGAAGCGGGCAATGTAAATCTTTTTATATAGGGGATATCGCCAATGGCACAAAATCAGGAATTACCACCCAAGCCCAGGTCGGAGTCTCAACAGGTAAAGGGTATATCGGAAGAAGCCCCCAAAGGAAGTGGTCTTTTCCAATGGTTTGGGGGCCCGTGGAGAATTGTGCTGGAATCGATTGTTGCCATGCTGGCTGTGGTCTTGGTTTTGTTTTGGCTGGCGGGAACTTTTCATTCCAAAGTAAGTCCTGATGCAATAGAACGACCGGTACGGCCGATGGTCCCGGGCGGAACAGTGGTCGAGGCCAAAAGCTATTCCATCCCTCGATACGAATGGGCCATTGGGAGTATTCAGGCCGTCCATGAGACATCCCTGGGCGCGAAGATACTGGCCAAGGTGAAGGAAACGAACGTCAAAGCGGGTCAGCCGGTCAGGGAAGGCGAAGTCCTGATGCGGTTGGATGATGCGGATTTGAAGGCGAGGGTCGATCAAGCGACGGCGGCAATAGATGGGGCCAGGGCGGCCCAGAGCCAGGCGAAGGTGGATTATGATCGGATAATGAATCTGGCGAAGCAAAAGGCGGCGACGGACTACGAATTGACCAGCACCCAGAGTCACTGGCAGGAGGCGAAGGCAAAACTAGCCCAGGCCGAGCATGCCCTGGATGAGGCCAAGACGGTCCTGACCTATTCGGTGATTCGGGCCCCTTTCGACGGGCTGGTGATTGATAAAAAGGTGGAGGCGGGGGACACGGTTGTGCCGGGGCAAATTTTTCTGAAGCTGTATGATCCGAAGCGAATGCAACTGGTGGCAACAGTCCGAGAGTCCCTGGCCAGGAATTTGCAGGTCGGTCAGCCGTTGCAGGCGTATATCCCTGCCATGAGTAAGCTCTGCGCCGGCACGGTGGCGGAGATTGTGCCCCAGGCCCAGGCGGAAAGTAGGAGCTTCGACGTCAAGGTCGTCGGCCCGTGTGCCCCCGGGATTTATACCGGAATGTTCGGACGACTTTTAATCCCTCTGGGCGAAGAGCAGGTTATCCTGATTCCGCAAGCGGCCGTAGAAAACGTCGGGCAGCTCAAGCTGATAGAAGTAGTGGATGGAAACCATCTGGCTCGGCGAAGTATCCAGACAGGGCGAACGTTCGAGGATTACGTAGAGGCGCTCAGCGGATTAGCGGGAGGGGAAAATATCTGGGTTCCCAGGAAAATCCCGGTATCCGAAAAGAAAACCTTTACTCCAACCTATCTGTGGGAAGGCCTGGAAGCGGGAATCGCTTGCCCGACTTCCCAACCAAAATAAGAGGTACCCGATGACACAAGAGAAACATGCGTTTACCCTGGCCATCGTCAATAAATTCCTGAATTCCAACTTGTCGATCATTCTCATCATTCTGTCTCTGGTGGCTGGCGGGGTAGCTTTGTGGATAACACCTCGTGAAGAAGACCCCCAGATCGTAGTCCCATTGGCGGATGTTTTTGTAAATTTCCCAGGCCATTCGGCTAAAGAAGTGGAGCAGTTGGTCGCTGTGCCGCTGGAAAAGCTCCTCTTTCAGATTGACGGGGTGGAACACGTTTACTCGATGTCCCGTGAGGGCCAGGCGGTGGTGACCGTTCGGTTTTACGTCGGTCAGGACCGCGAACGCAGCCTGATCAAATTATATAACAAGGTCTTCCAAAACACGGATGCTATTCCGCCGGGTGTAACGGGGTGGGTGATTAAACCGGTGGAGATCGACGATGTGCCGATTGTGTCCTTTACTCTGACCTCCAAAACGAACTCGGATTACCATTTGCGGCGGGTTGCTGAGGAGATATCGAACCGACTCGCGGTCATCCCGGAGATTTCCCGGCTTTCGATCGTGGGCGGACAGTCCAGGCAGGTCAAGGTGTACCTCTCGCCGGATCGAATGGCGGCCTATTCCATCGATCCGGTGCAGATCGAGCAGGCGATCCAGGGGGCCAACGTTACCGTACAGGCGGGGAGTTTCGACCATAACAACAAAAATATCCTTGTCGATGCGGGGCGGGCGTTCGTGTCTCCAGAGGAATTAAAAAATCTAGTGGTCGGGGTGCATGCCGGTCGCCCGGTGTTTTTAAAGGACGTTACCACGGTCGAAGATGGTCCATCGGAAACAATCCAATATGTGCGCCTTGGATGGGGGCCGGCGTGGAATCAGCCTCGAAAACCGGAATCGCCTGGATCGCTGATCGGAGAAAAACTGAAAAAAGCGGATACGGTAAATGCTTACCCCGCTGTCACAATCGCGGTCGCCAAGAAAAAAGGGACCAACGCGGTCTGGGTTTCCCAGGCGGCCATCGACGAGATGGGCAAGCTTACCCGCGAGGTGGTCCCGGACGATGTCCAGGTAGTGATCACCCGAAACGCGGGATTGACGGCGGATGAAAAAGTAAATGACCTTGTGGATGCGCTGGCCGTGGCCATCGTGATCGTGGTCGCCCTGCTCGCGATTGCCCTGGGATTTCGGGAATCAATGATCGTTAGCGTGGCCGTGCCGATTGTGTTTGGGCTGACCCTGGCAGTCAACCTGCTTTCCGGGTACTCTATCAACCGCGTAACGCTGTTTGCGTTGATTTTGTCGCTGGGGTTGCTCGTGGACGACCCGATCGTTGACGTGGAGAACATCCATCGGCATTTTTCGCTGCGGAAGCGATCATCGAAACGGATCGTGTTGGAAGCGGTCAATGAAGTCCGGCCACCCCTGATTACGGCTACCCTGGCGGTCATCATTTCCTTTTTACCCATGATGTTCATTACGGGGATGATGGGCCCCTACATGCGGCCGATGGCACTCAATGTTCCGATCACGATGCTGATGTCGATGTTGGTGTCATTTACGGTAACACCCTGGATGAGCTACCACGTCCTGCGGAAAATGTACCCGACAGAAGAAGGTGCGGCAGGTGGGATATTACAGCCGCTGGCGGATCCCATTATACAGGCAGGGGAAACCATTAAAGATTCGCCTTTGTACCGGTTATTTAAACCGCTCATGGCTCCTTTGATGAGGTCGCGCCGGAACGCGTGGCTCTTCATGGGAGTCATCGCCCTGCTCATGGTGCTGTCGGTGTTGTTGATGGCGGTTCGGGCCGTGCCATTGAAGATGCTGCCCTCTGATAACAAAAACGAATTACAACTCGTGATGGATTTTGATGAAGGGACCACTCTGGAACAAAACGACGCGTGTGTGCGGAAATTCGAGGACTTCTTGCGACAGGTTCCGGAAGTAACCGATTTTGCCTCTTACGTGGGGACGGCCAGCCCGATGGATTTTAACGGTATGGTCCGGCACTATTATCTTCGCCAGGGGCCGAATGTCTCGGATATCCGAATCAACCTGGTACCCAAAAAGAATCGAGTGATGCAATCCCACGCGATTGCCCTTCGGTTGAGGCCGGGGCTGGAAAAAATCGCCCGGGAATGCGGCGTGGCCTTGAAAATCGTCGAAACCCCGCCGGGCCCGCCCGTCATCGAGACTCTGGCGGCGGAAGTAATGGGCCGACCGTCGGATACTTACGACGACTTGATAGGAGCGGCAAAAGTAGTCCGGGCCCGGATGGAAAAAGAGGCTGGGGTGGCGGATATCGACGACACTATTGAAGCCCCGCAGGAAAAGATCATGTTCGTGACGGATAAGGAAAAAGCCCAGCTTAACGGAATCACGACCGGACAAATTGCACGAACGATCCAGGAGGCACTGGAAGGCCGCGAGGCGGGTACGGTTCGGATTCCCAATGAACGCCAACCCCTGGTAATCCTGCTGCGATTGTCGCGGGAAATGCGAAGCTCACTCGACAGCCTCTCGCAGATTTATATCCGAAGCGGCACGAGCGGACGCATGGTTCCAATTCTGGAATTGGGCGTTTGGCAGAAGGGGATTCGGGACCAGACAATTTACCACAAGGACATGCGGGCGGTCGTGTATGTCTTTGCCGACACAGCCGGCCGGCCACCGGCGGATGTGGTCCTGGATATTCAGGCCGACCGGGTCTTTGGACAAGACACTCAAGAATATTGGAAGGGTAAAAAACTAATTCGTCCCCAGCCAATCGCAAAGCCCGTCAATAATCGCACATTCTTGAGCAATGGTGGAAACATTCCATGGTACTTGCCTGCCGACTATACCGTTCGGTTTTCCGGCGAGGGCGAGTGGCAAATTACCATCGACGTTTTTCGCGATATGGGTTTGGCCTACGTCGCCGCCCTCCTCGGTATTTATATTCTCCTGGTCAACCAGACCGGCTCCTTTGGTCTGCCGGGGGTGATCATGCTGGCCATCCCTCTGACCATCATCGGGATCATGCCGGGTTTTTGGCTCCTCAATAAACTCACCGGCCAGACCATCGCCGGGTACTCCGACCCCGTATTCTTTACCGCCACCGCCATGATCGGAATGATCGCACTGGCGGGGATCGTTACCCGGGACGCGATCATTCTTGTGGACTTCATTCATCTGTCGCTGGCCCGCGGCAGGTCGCTGTTTGACGCGATCATGGAATCCCGCGTCATACGCCTTCGACCGATCCTCCTGACCGCCGGGGCCGCCATGCTCGGAGCCTTGCCCATTGCCCTGGACCCGATCTTCTCCGGATTGGCCTGGTCCCTGATCTTCGGCTTGTTCGCCTCGACGGTGTTTACGCTCTTTGTAATCCCGGTGGCATACTGGCTGATCTACGAAAAAACGCCGGGACACGGTCTGCCTCCAGGATTGTAACCGTTCAGCCCCCTCTGTCATTGCGAGCATCTAACCGGCTGCGTCGGCGATTTTCAAAAGAAACTGGGTGGCATGGGCAATTCCGATTGCCCGTGTCTTTTTCCCCCATTGACACCTGGAAGACACGGGCAAGAAGACTTCCCATGCCACCCCAAACCATCAGTTCATTAGGAGGAGCGAAGCGACGTGGCAATCCCATTCTTTGACAAATGAACGAGATTGCTTCGGTGCGCTCGCAATGACAAAAATATCGATAAATACCTTCCGATTGAAACAAAAAAATTTTCGGAACATACTATTCGCTCTGAGCGGATAAATGGGTATAATATAAGAGGTTTAGGCTTCAGACTTCAGGCCTCCGTTGGCGATTGCGTTTTAAATACTTGCCGAGCAACGTAAAATATGTGTGTAGGGGCAGCAGAGACGCATTGAATGTGTCTCTTTGGACCAGAACACAGGTCCGCTCCTGCGAAAGAGAAAACGATCGGAAATGTTATTATAAATTCCTACGAATTAAGGAGATATACAATGGCTGGCTTAAAAAGACGCGGGTTTACGCTGATTGAGCTTTTGACGGTGGTGGCGATTATTGGTTTATTGATCGGAATTCTCGTGCCGTCGGTCAATATGGCGATGCGAAAGGCCAAAGCGACAGCCGTTCGGGCCCAGTTGGACGGCATCACCAAAGGCATGGAAATTTTCAAGGCGGATTTCGGGGATTATCCAGACTCGAGCAGAAGCACTTGGGGAGCCTCTGATCCCGATTCACAGGGTTCCATTCAGGGAGCTCACCGGCTGGTCTTTGCCCTTCTGGGGCGCGACCAACTGGGATGCCCTACTTCGAATTCCGACAAATATGATGGGGTGTATTACACGGACAGCGGCGCTGCAGTCTACGACGCATCCCTTTGGGGAACGGGCACGAGAATAAAGACCCCACGACGCGGACCATATATCGATCCGCTCGGATTCAACGTAGCGAATGATAATACGACCACTAGTGCAACTTCGACCTACGTCTGGCTCTTGTGCGATAAATTCGACAAAAAACAAAATCAACCGATACAAGCTGTCGCCGACTATGGCAGCCGGAATATTATTTTGTATTATAAGGCAGCAAATAACGGAGATAATGTCAGCAAGATATATAATCCTCATGATAATGCCAAGATTACTATCGGCGAAGCGGCCAATGCTGCGAATCTGCCAGCCGATAATCTTACCGCCACCCTTTGGAGTCCCTTCCTGTGGGGTCAATTAGGTACCGACAGCAACCCGAAGCCAGGCGGGATTGTCAATACTCAGGCCACTGTGGGCGCTATTTATCAACCCTACAAAAAAGAATCGTACCTGCTGATTTCGGCTGGTTATGACGGAATTTTCTTTAACGACGACGATGTCACGAATTGGAAGTAAGGCATTCAGCAGACAGCTTACAGCGAACAGCTTCGAAGAAGATAAAAGTCGTGGAACATTACAAGGAGTAAAGCCATGGTCAACGAAAAAAGAAGTTCGGGGTTTCGAGTTTCGAGTTTCGAGTTAAGAAGCCAAAACGTTTCTTCCAATCAGAAATCAGCAATCAGAAATCAGAAATTATTTGGATTTACGCTGGTGGAATTGATGACAGTCATCGCCATTATCGGTTTGCTGCTGGGAATTTTAATTCCGTCCGTCCGGTACGCCCAGGTCAAGGCCAGAGAAACGGCAGTAAAAGCCCAAATTAGCACCCTGGCCCAGGGTTTGGACCTGTTTAAAACAGATTTCGGATATTATCCGTCGTCGGTTCCGCAGGATAGTAGCGGAGTTAATGGCTCTGCCTATCGGGGTGTAGCTGAAAGTGATGGAATCCATTTGCAGGTATCGAATGCTACTCATATTATCCAGGGATTTCATCGGATGGCATTTGCCCTTCTTGGCCGAGACAGACTGGGATGTCCGGCACAAAGAGGAACATTAAACGGGATGGGTGTGTCTGCTAATGCTGATAAAGGCCCTGATAGCCTCAAAGGATGGTATTATTCCACAGACGGCACTTTTGCAACCCCCAGAATATACATTTCCACCGCAAGTGCAAACAACAGGACAGCAAGAAAAGGTCCTTATATTAACCCAGAGGGATTTAAAATTGCCAACGACCAAGTAAATGATACCCTATTGGGAGGAAATGAGAAAGGCTATATGCCTGTTCTTTGCGACAAATTTGACAAAAATACAAACGATAATATTACCACCGATTATAGCAAATCGTCTATGGTTTTATATTTTACCGCCAATGAACAAGGGAAACGAATTACGGGTTATCAGCAGGCTGCCCCAGGAACAACGAATCCATGGTCTGAAGAAATCTATTATGCCACGGATAACTGGCAAATTACCGGCGGCGATAATACTACTTTCCGGCAGTTTATTGAAGACCCCAAGGCGCTTATTGGGGTTGACCATATGCCGCACGACCGCGATAGTTATTTGCTGATCAGTGCGGGTTATGACGGGAAGTATTTTACCGGCGATGACATTAAGAACTGGGCGGATTGAAGAAGTAGTTAGTAGAAAGAAAATGTTTCGTGTTTCGAGTTTAGGGTTTCGGGTTAAGAATTAAATCCGAAGGTCGCCGCACAGAGTTTATCGATCCTGTTTTTTAGGATGGAACCATACCATGATCCAAAACGTTTCTTCCAATCAGAAATCAGAAATGACAAATCATAAATTATTTAGTTTTACGTTGGTGGAAGTGATGGTGGCGGTGGGGATTTTGGCCGTGCTGGCGACAATGATCCTTGTGGTGATATCGGGTCTGGATAACAAGGCCAAGACGGCGCGGACGCAGGCTCAGATGCAATTGCTCGGTCAGGCGGTCACGGCGTTTAAAGATTCCACCGGTTATTTCCCGCTGGCGGTACCGGAGGATGTGTGGGGGGCTACTGATTGGACCTTACCGGGTGGATTTACGGATACCATGACATGGTTAAACAGGTGGCAACAGTATTTTGTCAAGTCTGCTTCAAATCAACCCACATTCAGCCCTAGCTCATTTTCACCTACCAACATTCATATGCTGGCCTTTCAACTTGAGCAAGCACCGGCGGCGAGTAAGATATTTGGCAAGTTAAAAGAGACCTATTCGGTGGCGGAGCAAAAAAGTTTTTCGACACCGGAAACCTGGAAAAAAGAAAGCAATGATTGTCAAATAACTCATCCTCTTGGAGGCCCCCCTCGAACGGTTTATCAGGTTCAAGATGCATGGGGAACCCCTCTGCGATTCTGGACAGGGGATATTTTGAAATGGGCGAAGACTGGCGGAAACTGGCATTCTTCCATTCAACAGCTTCTTTCGACGCGGCTTCAGCAAGCAAATTGGGGGTTCTTTGTTGAATCGGCGGGGAAGGACGGGAAGTTTGGCTGGTGGGGAGCAGAACCTCCAGTCCAAGTTAATTCTCAGCAGGCGGGAGATAATGTTTACAGCACGGGGCCTTGAGGCCTCCCTAAAAATGCTTGTAATATTGTCAGATTTATGTTACAGTTTATATTTCGATAAGGAGTAAGGGAATGAAGAAGCATGTGTTGGTAGCGGTCTGTCTGATGGTGGGGTGGGCGGTTATGCCCGCGAATGGTTCGGTTTTGACTTTTGATCCTCCCGGTGCCGGGACGATTAATGGAGGCGTCAATCAGGCTTACGGGGACAATATGCCCGGGACCCCGGACGTAACGGTAAGTTACAACGCAGGGGCCAATCCGGAAACTCAATTAACCCTCTGGGATAATTACTTTGGGAACTTGACAAACGTGATTGCTCCCTCCTCAAGCGGAACCGACATTACGATTACTTTTACTGCCGGCGGCGGACATTCCGTAACGGTGGCCGGTTTCGATATGGGAGTGTATTTTGGTACGTATGACATTCCCTGGACGGCCAAAGACGGATCGGACGCCACGCTGGCATCGGGAACGGTGCATGTGGTAGACGGAGCGACGCACGCCCATGCGGACATCACGGGTGCAACAGCCGACGTGGTAAAACTGACCGTGGAAACCTCCACCGTGGGAGGCAACGCTATCTACGTCGCGATGGATAACGTGGCGTTTTATGAGGACGGGATTACGGTGACGGGCAAGGTGGTCTTGGACAATTACACGGGTGACGGCGGCGGCTCGCCGAATCTGGATATGGTCGGGGTCCGGGTTAGCTTTGACAACACGACGGACAACAGCACGATAGTTGTCAAAAAGCTGCTCTTGAATTCAGACGGTACTTTTAGCGTCGCAGGGATTCCTTCCGGAATGTATAACGTAGCTGTCAAGACTTATGCTCACCTCCAGACCGTGCTTCTCAACCAAAACATCACGACCGATCCGTTCCCCCTCGGAGGACCAGGAGCGGAGATACACTTGACCAGCGGCGATATCGACGGGAATAATGTAGTGAATGCCACGGACCTGTTGATCGTGCAAATGAACATGTTTTATCCGGAAGGTGATTGCAACCACGACGGCTATGTGACGGAGGCGGATTTGACGATTGTGATGGACAGCCTGGATAAATTAAAGGGCGAGGCAGGTTACGACGAACGAGCGGACCTCGACAGCGACGAGGAGATCACCTCGACCGACCTGTCAATTGTCCTGAACGCAATGGGCGGATAGTTTCATATCTTATTTAACCGCAAAGACCGCAAAGGACGCAAAGTTGAAGATTTATAAAAGAATTATCTTTGCGGTCTTTGCGGTTTAAAATTCTTTTGGTAGCAGTCAAAGGCCTCGCTGGGTTCATTCATGTAATTCGCGGTTCTAGCTTGAATCTTCCCTGCGACTGACGGATAATTCATGGATGGTAAAATCTAACCTGGTGGAAAATGTGGCGAAATTACGGCCTCGACATCGGCGGATTCGGGCGATCAGTATCGCTCCGGCGCTGTTGACGTTGGGGAATTTGCTTTCCGGGTTCGCGGCGATCCATTTTGCGGCTCGGCCTGATTATACGATACAAAACCCCTTGCTGCAGGCGTGGCTGCCGACGAATTTGGCGATTGCGTGTTATTTGATCTTTGCGGCCATGCTGTGTGATGCTTTGGATGGAAGGCTCGCCCGATTTGCCCGGACGACGAGCGATTTTGGGGGGCAGTTGGATAGTCTGGCGGACGTAGTAAGTTTCGGGGCGGCGCCGGCGTTTATTGTGATTCGTCTGGTGATGCGGGTATTTACGATCTTGCCTCACGCGGCGGCGGCCAGTCAGATGGCGATGCACGAGGAGGGATTGATCGGACCGGTGGCGGGAACGGCGTTCGGACGGTTTTGCTGGATCGCGGCGGGGGCGTATTTGGCATGTGCGGCGTTACGGTTGGCGAGGTTCAACGCGGAAAACGTGCCGGATGAATCGGCGCACATGAGTTTTAAGGGTTTGCCCACACCGGCAGCGGCGGGGGCGCTGATCGCGGTGATTTTACTGAATGAGGAGGTAACGAAGACGGGAGCAGAGCTGGCGGGGAGTCCGGAGATACTGGCCAAGATTATACCGTGGTTGACGATAATTCTGGGATTGCTGATGGTCTCCCGATTGCCGTATTCGCATATCATCAATAGGTATTTGCGAGGAAAAAAGCCGTTCTGGATGCTGGTGGCGGGGGCGTTGGGAATTCTGGCGTTTTTGATGTGGCCGCGATATGTGCTGGCGATTGCCCTGTGCGGATACGCCGCGGGCGGACCGGTCGCGTGGATAATCAATTTACGCAAAAGAAAAGATCAAGATTCATTGACTGTGAATTACACGACTTCGCATGAATAAGAGAATGAAACCACAGAGAGCACAGAGATCGCAGAGAAGAAATTTATATTAAGATAAAATATCTTTCTCTGTGTTCTCTGCGATCTCTGTGGTTAAAAAGCTTTAAGGAGATATTATGCAGATAGTGACTCGGTTCGCACCTTCGCCGACGGGATATTTACATATTGGCGGGGCGAGGACGGCTTTGTTTAGCTGGTTGCTTGCTCGGCAAACGGGGGGGAAGTTCGTTTTACGAATTGAGGATACCGATCAGATTCGTTCGACGGCGGAATCGACGCTGAAGATTTTGGAAGATATGAAATGGCTGGGGCTGGACTGGAACGAGGGTCCGGAGGTGGGCGGTCCGGCGGGTTCTTATTTTCAGAGTCAACGGCTGACGATTTACTGTGCGTATGCCGACAAGTTGCTGGAAATGGGCCGGGCGTATAAATGTTTTGAGACTCCCGCGGAACTGACAGCCATGCGGGACAAAGCCCGGGCGGACGGCAAGACGTTTAAATATGATCGGACGGGATACCGGCTGGCACCGGAGCAGGTGAAGCAATATGAGGCACAAGGCCGGCCATTTGTGGTTCGATTTTTGATGCCGGATAAGGATATTACCGTGCACGATGCGATTTTGGGGGATGTAACGCTTCGAGAATCGGAGCTGGAGGATTTCGTGATTGTGAAATCCGATGGTTTTCCGACGTATCATTTTGCCGTGGTCGTGGACGATTACTCGATGCAGGTAACGCATATCCTCCGCGGCCAGGAGCATCTGATGAATACGCCCAAACATATCGCGCTGCAGGAGGCACTGGGTTTTGGGCATCCGGTTTATGCCCATATGCCGCTGATTTTTAACATGGACGGAACGAAAATGTCCAAACGGGACAAAGAAAAAGCGATTAAGGCCGGTAAGCCCGTGCCGGAGATCGACGTTCATGATTTTCGGATGGCGGGATATATGCCGGAGTCGCTCTTGAACTTTATCGCGCTTCTGGGCTGGTCGCCGGGCGGGGATTTGGAGTTCATGTCGATGGCGAAGATGATCGAACTTTTTTCCATCGAACGGATCGGCAAGACAAACGCGAAGTTCGATCGGGAGAAACTGCGGTCGTTTAATATGGAGTATATTAAAAACGCCGACCGAAAACGACTGAAGGAAGTGGTGAAACAATTTTTAGACGTAACGGATTATCCGCTAAAGTATGCGGACGATGTCATGCTGGACAAAATGCTCGAACTCTATCAGCCGCGGTCGCGAACATTGGTGGAGATGGCCCACAATTGCCGATTTTTCCTTACCGAACAGGTGGAATATGATTCCAAGGCAGTGGAAAAAGTCCTGAAGAAAGAAGGCGGAGCGGGCATTCTTGCCGAGTTGGCGGGTCGGCTGGAACAAGTCGAACCGTGGACGGTGGAAACAATCGAAAAGTGCATCGATGGGTACTGCGCGGAAACACAAAAACATATTTCCAAGATAGCTCAGCCGATTCGCGTGGCGGTAACCGGATCGGCTGTAAGCCCGCCGTTGTATGAGACGCTGGATGTATTGGGGAAGGAAAAGACGTTGAAGCGAATTTTACAAGCATGTAAATTATAACCACAGAGATCGCAGAGGACGCAAAGAGAAGATTTATATTAAGAAATTCTTTCTCTGTGCTCTCTGCGAACTCTGTGGTTTAATACTCTGTGAATTTGATCCGCGATTAAGGAAAAAAACAATGACAGAAAAAGCACGTAGCACGACGATATTGACGATCCGGCGAGGCAATCAGGTGGCGATGGGCGGTGATGGCCAGGTAACGCTGGGTGATGTGGCGCTGAAGCATGACGCGATAAAGATTCGGCGTTTGGCGGATGGCGCAGTCTTGTGCGGGTTTGCCGGCTCGGCGGCGGATTCCTTGGCCCTTGTGGAACGGTTTGAGTCGCGTTTGAATGAGAGCAAGACGAACATTCGACGGGCCGCGATTGCCTTGGCCAGGGATTGGCGGACGGATCGGATTTTACGGCGATTCGAGGCGATTTTGGCGGTGGCGGATAATCAAACATCGCTGATTATATCCGGGTCGGGCGATGTGATCGAGCCGACGGATGGGATTATCGGAATCGGGTCGGGTGGGAATTATGCTATTTCCGCGGCCAAGGCTTTGATGGCCAACACCCAACTCGACGCTAAAACCATCGTCCAGGCGTCGCTGGAAATTGCCGGTGAATTGTGCATCTATTCAAACAAAAATATTCATATCGAGACGATTGCGATTTAAGCGACAGGAGAGAAAATAATGGCAGTGAAAGAAGACAATGTGGAGCAGGGAATTTCCGCGATGATCAGCCGTGAGGCGGAATTGACACCGGTGAAAATCGTGGAGGAGCTGGATAAATATATCATCGGTCAGCAGGCGGCCAAGCGGTCGGTGGCGGTCGCTATTCGAAATCGCTGGCGCCGGCTGCAGTTGGACCAGCAACTACAAAAAGAGGTCGGACCGAAAAATATTCTGATGATCGGTCCGACGGGGGTTGGAAAGACGGAAATTGCCCGGCGATTAGCCCAGATGGTCAAGGCGCCGTTTATCAAAGTCGAAGCGACGAAATATACGGAAATTGGTTATCATGGCCGGGACGTGGACGCGATCATTCGAGACCTTCTGGAACTGTCGATCCGCATGGTGCGCGGGGAATACGCGGAAAAAATCAAAGACCAGGTGGATCATCAGGTGGAAGAGCGGTTAATCGATTCGCTGCTGCCGGGGAGGCACGGCGAAGCGGCAGAGGATGACGAAGCCCGTCAGCGGCATGAGCGGACACGCGGCAAATTGCGGGAACAGCTTCGAGCGGGTGGGCTGGAAGATAAGCTGGTGGAGGTCGTGGTGGAAGAAAAGGCGATTCCGATGGGGGTGATGACTCCGATGGGATTTGATCAAATGGATGAAGAATTCCAGGGAATGTTTGAAAAATTACTGCCGTCGCGGACGCAGACGAAAAAGATTCCTCTGCACGAGGCGCGGAAAATCATTCGGGCCCAACAGCTCGAAGCCATGTTGGATCGGGAGAAAGTAACCCTGGAAGCGATCCGGCGGACGGAAAATACGGGATTGGTTTTTATCGACGAGATCGACAAGGTTTGCGGTCCCGAGTCGGCCCACGGGCCGGACGTGTCACGACAAGGCGTACAGAGGGATTTGCTGCCCATAGTCGAAGGCTGCGCGGTAACCACGCGGCATGGGACGGTGCGGACGGATCATATTCTTTTCATAGGGGCCGGAGCGTTTTCCCGGTCGAAACCGTCGGACCTTATGCCGGAACTTCAGGGCCGATTCCCAATCAGGGTGGAACTGAAGGAACTTTCCAAAGCCGATTTCGTCCGCATCCTGCAAGAGCCGGAAAACGCGTTGACCAAACAACAAAAGGCCCTGTTGGCCACGGAAGGGGTGGATATCGATTTTAAGCCCAAAGCGATCGACGCGATGGCACTGATCGCTTACCAGGTCAACCAGAGCGCACAAAATATCGGAGCAAGACGGCTTTACACGATCATGGAAAAACTTCTGGAAGAGGTCAGTTTCGATGCCCCGAAATTCAAAGGCAAGAAAATCGTGATCGATGAAAAATATGTGAAATCGCATCTGGAAGAACTGGCGAAAGATGAAGATCTATCGAAGTTCATATTGTAATAAATTAAATATCCAATATCCGACACTCAACACCCAACATCCAAGTTAAGAATGGAGAAAGACAGATTGGACAGCGAGAAAAAACAAAAATTTGATCTCGAAGAACGGCTGATTAGCTTTTCGGTTCGAGTCTTGAACATAGTGGAAGCGTTACCTGAAACGCGCGTTGGAAATCATATTGCCGGACAACTTGTGCGTTGCGGTACTTCGCCGGCTTCAAATTACGCCGAAGCACAAAGCGGAGAATCCCGCTGTGATTTTATCCACAAAATGAAAATCGCCTTAAAGGAATTGCGAGAAACACGTATTTGGTTGCTGATTATTCAGCGCAAGTCATTAATCTCACCAACGAAAAAGTTAGATGCTATTTTGATCGAATGTGGCGAGCTAAATTCGATCTTTTTCAAAAGTATTGAAACGGCGCAGCGTAACAACAAAAATAGGGGAAGTAATTTTTCTTGTTCTTCACTTGGATGCTGGATATTGAGTGTCGGATATTGGATATTATATGAAATCCAAACGTAAAATTTGCGTACTTACCGGAACGCGTTCGGAGTATGGCCTGCTTCGTTCGCTGATGCGCGCAATCGAGGCGAACCCCCGGCTGGAGTTGCAGGTGGTGGTTACGGGAATGCATCTTCTGAAGGAGTTCGGCCGCAGTGTGGATTTAATCCGTGCCGACGGATTTAAGATTTCCTCGGCTATTTCGATGTACAAGACCGCTGCCGATGTCCGGAGCGAACTGCCGGCCAGTGTGGCTCGGTTGGTGGATAAACTGGGCAAATGTGTACTGGAGCACCAGAGTGATTTTATTGTGGTTCTCGGAGATCGGGTCGAAGCCTTGGGCGGCGCGCTGGCGGGTCTGACGGCCAATGTTCCGATTGCCCATCTTCATGGTGGAGAATTGGCGGCGGGGGATATGGATGATCGCATCCGTTTTGCCATAAGCGCACTGGCCTCTTTGCATTTTGTCTCCACGACGGATGCGCAAAAACGTTTGCTTCGAGCCGGTGAGCCGCCGGATCGGATTTTTGTGGTCGGGGCGATGGCGATGGATGAAATTTTTCAGGCCCGTCGGTCGTTTGATCCCGGTCAACGAAAAGAATTCCGGCGAAAAATAAATTTGCCCGCAGACAAACCCATGCTCGTGGTGGTGCATCATTCGTGCGGATTTGGAACGGACCGGGAATATCGTTACATGGAAAATATTTTTCGAGCGGTCAAGGGCTATGACGGAATCGTTATCGGACCTAACAACGATCCGGGACACTCCGGTATCCGCCGGGCAATCCGGGAAACTTTTTCCACACGAAAGAAAATGTCAGCCGGCGGTTCCTGGAGTTATTTTGACAATCTTTCCAGGGAGGATTTTCTTATGGCACTGTGGTCCGCGGATTGCCTGGTTGGCAACAGTTCCAGCGGTATTCTGGAAGCCAACGCGTTATATACGGCGGTGGTTAATATTGGACCTCGCCAGGCCGGTCGACAGCGAAATGGAAACGCGATTTTTGATTGTAATTATGGCCTGCAAGAAATTAAATCCGCTATCAGAGAGGCATTAAACTTCTCAAAAACCCATAAAATCCACTCACTAAGCCAATTTGGCACGGGCCAAGCCGGGGAAAAGATCACACAAGTCCTCTCCCAAGTCAGCCTGAACCGCAAATTAATCGTAAAAACTCATTTTTAAGGTTAATATCGTCTCTTGGTTTACCGAAAATAGGACAGGTTGGAAGTTGCAATTGGATTTAGATCACTTAATGAAGGGAAAAGAAGGGAAAAGCGAGGATGGCATTGTCCTTAGTAAATGACGGAAAAGTAGCGAAGGCGATTCAGCAGGTGACGCAGATTGCAACGTTGCCGGAAGTTACCACCAAGATCGTTCAGGTGGTCGAAGACCCGCGCTCGACCGCCAAAGATCTGCAAAACATCATCAAGCATGACGTTGCTCTTTCCGCAAAAATATTGAAAGTCGTGAACTCCGCGTTTTACGGGTTACCTCGGCAGGTCAGCAGCGTGGACCGGGCGATTGTGCTTCTGGGGTTAAGCACGGTGAAAAATATCGCGGTGGCCACCTCGATGACCAAACTGTTCAGCGGGCAGCACATTTCCAGCAAGTTTACCGCCAAAGACCTTTGGCAGCACAGTTTGGCTTGCGGAGTGTTTTGCAAAATGATCGCTCAGACCCGGCGGATGGAAAATGCCGATGAATTGTTTGTGGCTGGCTTGATGCACGATTTGGGGATCGTGGTCGAAAAACAGGTTTTCCCGCAAGAGCTGGCGGAAATTATCGACGAAACACAGAAGAACCATTCGGACCTTTGCCAGGTCGAGCAGGAAAAACTAGGAGCCGATCATCAGGCGTTTGGAACCGCCCTGGCCGGAAAATGGAAATTTCCACATCTTTTCCAGCTGACGACCGGTTATCATCATCAACCTTTCAAAACTTCAGAACAATATCAGGAAATAACCGCAATCGCTCATCTGGCCGATGTCCTGGCCATGAAAAAGAATATTGGTTTTACTTTGGAAAACCTCCACTACGAACCGGAAGTTCTTGCCAAACTTGGACTTGCGGAAGAACAATTGGGCGAGCTTTTTGACGCCTTCGATGAAAAATTCGAAGTGGCCGAAATGGTCATGAAGTAATTTTAAAAGACACTGCTTCTCGCAAAAAATACCGCCTTGAATTTTCAGTTGACCCACTCCTACCGATGTGTTAGAAATCTCTTGAGCGTTGGGCTCTTTTGAACAGGTAGGTTTTATGCCAAAAAAATCTGATGATTTATCCAAACTCCGCCACGAGATCGATCAGCTTGATGAGCAACTTGTACACTTATTGAATCGCCGAGCAGAAGTAGTGGTCCAGATCGGCAAACTCAAAAATCGGTCCAATGAGGCGATTTATGTCCCGGACCGGGAAAAAAAGGTTCTGGACCATGTGCGAACCGTCAACAAAGGTCCGCTACCGGACAAGGTGATCTCGGCCATTTATCGGGAACTAATGAGCGGATGCATCGCCCTGGAAAAACCCTTGAAGGTCGGCTATCTGGGACCGGAGGGAAGTTTTTCCAATATCGCGGCGGTGCTGAAATTCGGAGCGGCGGTAGAATATGTTCCCCTTCCCGATATTCGCAGCGTATTTATGGATGTCGCCCGGGGGCACTGCAATCTGGGAATGGTTCCGGTGGAAAATTCGCTCGGCGGGTCCGTGATCGATACGCTGGACGCGTTTCTGGAACTCGATGTTAAAATTTGCGCGGAGATGATTTTCCGCATCCACCATAATCTGCTTGCCAATTGCCCCCTGGAACAGATTCGGGTTATTTACTCCAAACCCGAAGTCTTCGCCCAATGCCGAAACTGGCTTTCCATGCAGATGAAAGGGATACAAACCGTTCCTGTGGCATCGACCTCGCGGGCCGCCGAACTGGCTGCCCAGGAACCCAATGCTGCTGCCATCGGATCGACCCTGGCCTCGGAACTTTACAAATTAGCCGTCGTGGATGAAAATATCGAAGATAATCCCAATAACTTTACGCGATTCTTTGTCATTTCCCGTTATACCGCCAAGCCGACCGGTCAGGATAAAACAGCGATTCTATTTGCCACCGCCCATCGTGCCGGCACCTTGGCCGACGTGCTCGATATCTTCAGAAAGTACAAAGTCAATTTGACCAATATCGACACCCGACCATCTGGAAACCAGACGTGGGAATACTACTTCTTTGTCGATACCGAAGGTCATTATGAAGATCCGCAGGTGCAGGCGGCCATCGCGGAGGCCCGGGAACATTGCCTGTTGCTGTCCGTTCTCGGCTCCTTTGCCAAAGCCACCGAACCGATAGAAAAATAAAGTCCAACCGCATCCATTTGGCCTCTATTGTGCCACGGTCGGCTTGTCCGACCGTGTTTTTAAGACACGGCTGGACAAGCCAGCCGTGACACAATACTATCTTCTGGGTCTTGCGTCATGCTTATCCTTCGACGGTTGATCTTCCTGTCTCCTGGATTTGGGTTTGATGTTTGAGTCTGTTCTGGGCTTAATGGTTGTGTCGGTCCTGAACCCCTGACTGACCCGGGGTTTTATATTCGTGTCAAACTTGGGCATCAACGGCTTGGGCGGCGGAGCAATCATTCGATTTTTGATGTCTCCGGGTTTTTTCGTAAACACATAGGCGGGTATTTTCACGTTCTGCCGGCTGAAGACATTGCCACCCTTATTGGTTTTGCCTCCCTGAAGCTCCCATTTCGACCGTTGGTTCGAGAACTTCGAGAATTCTTTTTCCTGAGTGACGAATTTCTGGCGATGCTCCTGAGGCAACCGTTCAAATCGCATGGGCAGGTTCTTGCCGGCGGTGAGGTCTTTGAAGGATCTGGCGATCAGGAGATTCCTTCGATCGCGTTCAGGAAGGCGTTCGATTTTCGGCTGCAAGGTCCGCATAGATGTAAAGGTCCGTGCCGGCCTCAGAGCGGGATTGTCTTGTCGCGATTTATACTCGACGCGAAGACGTTCCCCCCAGTGAGGATCGTCCCGACGGTGCTGCCACTGTGCGTAGGCAAAAATCGGATCGTATCTATGGCGTTTCGCGGCGATTTCGAACCATGGGTGAATTCCTCGTTTCGCGTATGTTGTCGCATAGTAATCCCCGAAGTAATAATGCTCGTACCGCGGCCTGGCAAAGAGATGTGCGGTCAACGCACCGATATCGATCACCACGGACGGGGAAAAGAAAAAGCTTTTACGCACATAGGCTGACCGCTGGATATAAACGGGAGCGAAGAGAATTCCCCGCTGTCTGATCGGATAATCCCAATGGCCATCGACGAACACATATCCGCTGGGAGTCCACACGTAATGCGCGGGAACCCACACCCAATCCTGCCGTGCGATCAGCCAGTATCCCGGTCGCCAGGCATAGCGGCCCTGAGTCCAATACCATGATCCCGGAATCCAAATGGAATCAGGTGAAAGTTGTGGACCTGAAGGTCCCTGGTCCAGATTTTCCGGCGGTGGGGGCAGATAGTCGATGGTTTGAGTATCAACGGGTGACCAGAATCCGGCGATCCATTGATATCCGGCTTCCACTCTGGTCCAATATCCCGGAACCCAGGTGTAGCCAGGAGGCGGAACTCGCCAGATACCGCTGATCCACATAAAGTCCGACTGATCGTCGTCAAAGGCCCAATACCCCGGAACCCAGACGATGGATTCACCTTCCGGCTTTTGCTCGGGTGGAATTTCCTCAATATCCTGCGGCGGGGCTTTGGAGACAATAATTCCCGGTTCGGGATTTGAACTGACCAGTTCGGCAAATGCCTCGTGAACCGGTCCGCGAGTTTGCGCCTCAACCCCTTCCTGAGCTTGCGCGGTACTGACAAATGGTCCGCTAGTTCCCCAAAAAAGCATACCCAGAACAATCACTAATCCTGCAGAACGATACCTGTTCATGGTTAACCCTCCATTTCTCCTGGAATTATAGCAGATGTTTCATGTTTGTAAATGACTAATAAGAAATGCGTTGTGTATTTTTTAGGTCAGTTGTACATTAGATATTGATACGACATTGGGATTTATTCAATTTTTTTCGAGGTATTCTTTTATGGGGAAGATTTTGGGTATCGGCGAGGTTTTGTGGGATATTTTTCCTAATGGAAAATACCTAGGGGGAGCACCGGTGAATTTTGTGTACCACTGCCGGCAGATGGGATTGGATGCGTATCCGGTTTCGCGGGTGGGGAGTGATGAGCTTGGGACAGAGTTGCTGGGGGAAATGACGACAAAAGGGATACCTACCGATTTTATCCAAATCGATCCGGACCATCCGTCGGGGACGGTTCGGGTGGAGATGACGGGTGAGAAGCATCGATTTATTATTATGGAGCCAGCGGCATGGGATTTTATTGAGGGGGACGACAAAGTAATGTCGGCGGTTCGGAGGGCGGAGGCGGTTTGTTTTGGAACGCTCGGCCAGAGGAATACAGCGTCGCAGTCGGCAATTATGGCGATGCTGTATGAATGTCAGGGGTTGGTGGTGTTTGATATTAATTTGCGCCAGAAGTTTTTTTCGCGGGAGGTGATAGAAGATTCGCTGGAGTTTTCGCATGTGTTGAAATTGAACGATGACGAAATAATGGTAATCAAGGAATTATTGGGGCTTTCGGGTCAGGGGATTGCGGAGATCGCTCGGGAGATTTTGGGGGAATATGGGTTGGACCTGGTTTGCGTGACTCGTGGAGCCCAGGGAGCGATTTTAGTGAGCGAAAAGAGGGTGGTGGAGCAGCCGGGGACGGCGGTGGGGATCGCGGATACGGTGGGATGCGGGGATGCGGTTACGGCGGTTCTGGTGCATGGTCTGGTTTGCAAGAAAGAGCTGGAGGTCATTGCGCGGGACGCCTGTCGGGTTGGTGAATTTGTGGCGGGTCAGGCGGGGGCGACACCTGTTTGGACGGAAGAACTGAGAAAGACAATTTAATGTTCAATATCCACTGTTCAATGCTCAATATTTGAGGTAGGAAAACATAAGGTCAGGGTTCTTGCTACTTGCTCGGCGAGGTCGGTTAGTAAATCGTCGGCGTGGTGGATGGCGTGGTTTAACTCCATGGGACGATTTATTAGAGAGAAATAGGCGGTTAGGGGTGGAATGGTGAGGTGGGCATCCTTTCCGATGGAACCTACCAGGGCGATGGCGGGGATATTTTGGGCGTGGGCGAGTTGGGCGACGCGGTGACAGACTTTTCCGTGAACGGACTGGCTGTCGATTTGTCCTTCGCCGGTTAGACAAAGATTCGCGTTTTTGAGACGGTTGGTGAGATTAACGGTTTTGGCGACCAGGAGACTTCCACTTTCCAGTTTGGCTCGGCAGAAGGCGAGGAGAGCGGCACCTAGTCCGCCTGCGGCACCGGAGCCTGGGGCGGATTCAATATCAATGCCTAATTGATCGCGGATGACGTTCGCGTAATGCTTTAAATTCTGGTCGAGGATTTCTATCATTTCGGGGGTGGCGCCTTTTTGTGGGCCGAAGACGCGGGCGGCGCCTTTGGGTCCGGTTAGGGGGTTGTCAACGTCGGAGGCGATCAGGATTTCGGTTTGGGCGATTCTGGGGTCGAAATCGGTAAGGTCTATTTTTGCCAGTTTTTTCAGGCCTCTGCCTCCGTGGGGAATGGGTGATCCATTTTCGTCGAGAAGTTTTGCGCCGAGAGCTTGGATTGCGCCGGCACCGCCGTCGACGGTGGCGGAACCTCCGATTCCGATGATGATTTTTTTTGCTCCGTGGTCGAGGGCGGACTTGATCAATTCGCCGGTGCCGAAGGTGGTTGTGAACATTGGGTTTCTTTGGTCCGGTCGGACGAGTGGTAGTCCTGAAGCGGCGGCCATTTCGAGGACGGCAGTGGAGTTGTCGTTGAGGAGTCCGAAGGTTGCTTCGACGGGTTGGCCGAGGGGTCCGGTGACCATGCAGGAGATGAGAGAACCGGAGGCGGATTGGATCATGGCCTGGACGGTTCCTTCTCCTCCGTCGGCCATGGGGATCAGGTCGTAGTGGGCGTCTGGGAATATTTTTTTGAAACCGGATTCGACGGCCTTGGCGGCCTGGAAGGCGGTCAGGGATTCTTTGAAGGAGTCGGGGGCGATTATGATTTTCATTGTTTTACCTCAATTTATAATCGGTCGACGCACCGGCGCTGCTAAACAAAGATTAAGAACTACTGGAGTTTGAGTTGGACGGTGGCGGAATAGACCATGTTTCCCCGGATTCGCATTACGCCGAGGGTAGCGGTTTGACCCGGACGCGCGGATTCCAGAATTTGGCCTAGCTCGTCGAGGGAATTGATTCGATAGTTATCGAGCTGGAAGACGATATCGCCTTTTCGGATTTTTGCCTCGGCGGCGGGTGAGTTGGAGATGGTTCTTTCGACGACGAGGACGGGTTGATCCGTGAGACCCATTTGCTGTGCTTGCCGGGCAGAGAGGGAACTTAAGACCATGCCGAGATGTTTTCGGGCGAGGGTGAGGCCGTTGGGTTTGGGTTTGACTTTGAGCGGGATGGAGATGTTGATATTCCTGTCTTCGCGGGTGATGGTGAGATTTAATTTTGTGTTGGGTTTTTTTTCAAGCAGGGCGACGTATAAGTCGATGGGGTTTTGGATTTTATTGTCGTCGTAGGCGGTGATGATATCGCCTGGTTGGAGTCCGGCGGCACGGGCGGGGGAATCTTCGTTGACGGACATGACACGAATGTGATTGGATTGATATGACGTTAATCGAAAGCCGAGGTTGATCCTATTGATTTTTTCGCTGCTTAAGAGATCGGGGAGAATTTGGTTGAGGGTTTGGACGGTGATGGCGAAGCCGAGGTTCTGGGCGTCGCCTCGGATGGCGCTATTGATGCCGACAAGCTCGCCGTTGATGTTGAGCAAGGGTCCGCCGGAGTTTCCGGGGTTGATGGCGGCATCGGTTTGAATGAGGTTTGAATATTTTTGGTTGTTGGAAAAGCTGAGGGTGCGATCGATCGCGGAGACGACTCCGACGGTGACGGTGTGCTGAAGTCCCATGGGATTTCCGATGGCGATGACGGTTTCGCCGATCATGAGGCTATCACCGCAAAGCGGTAATGCGTGGAGGGATTTTCCTTTGGGATTGATTTTGATGACGGCAAGGTCGTTTTTGAAATCGGGATAAACGGCTTGCGCTTTGGCAGTAGTTTGATCGGCGAAGCTGACGGTAACTTCCTGGGCTCGCTGGACGACGTGAGCGTTGGTAATGATATATCCGTCCTTATGGATGATAAAACCGCTGCCGAGGGAATGGACGGGGACCTCTTGTTCGGGGAAGAAGTGGAAGATGTCATTTGCATCTTCAGTTTTCATGAGAGTGGTAGTGCTGATATTGACGACGGCGTCTTTTTCAGCGCGGACGGCGCGAACGACATCGGTTTCGCGGCGGGCGCGTTTGGTCGAGTCGGGATCTTCGGCGCGAAGGGAAAGAAAGGGGGTTAAAACCAGAATCAACGATATTGCTTTGGTCAGTGTTTTCATTTTTTTATCTCATCTATGTTTTGTAATAGATAATAATAGGCGCGATCGGGGTTTTGTCAAGGATAGATGGGAAGTCGAAATATGAGGGGTCCGCGAAGAAGTAAACCGATATTATGTTTTTTGAGGAATGGACACCTAAACTATCTGGAGTTGTGATTTTAAGTTTTTGAAGACCTGGTCTACCGAAATTTCGTGCATGCAGGGAGGGATTTGAGATTCGGGGACCTGTGTGCATTGGCGTTTATAACATGGTGAACATGGTTTGGCGGATTTTACTATACTTTGGGGGCGGCGGTAGGGACCGGTGCGTTGAGGGTTGGTGGGGCCGATGATGGCGGTGACGGGAATGTTTAAGGCGACGGCCATGTGCATGGGACCGGAGTCATTGCAGACGAGGGCTTTGGAGTTGGCGAGGACGGCTAAGAGTTCTGGAAGCGTGGTGTGGGCGGTGAGGTCGAATATTTTGGGGTTGTTTGCTTTCTGAAGAATCGATTCGGCGAGGGGTTTTTCGGATCGCCCGCCGACGAGGACTACGGGGTAGTTTAGTTGGGTTACGATTAAATTGGCGAGTTGGGCGAATTTTTCTGTGGGCCAGCGTTTGCTGGGCCAGGTTCCGCCTGGGGCGAGAGTGATAAATTGGTTTGGTTTAAGATCGCGTGCGTGGAGGAAGTCGTTTATTTTTTGTTTGGCGGAGTCTTGGATGTGGAGGATGAATTTTGGAGCGGTTAAGTCCAGGTCCAAGAGAGAGTCGAGGGCGGCGATGCGGTCTACGATGTGGGTATCGTGGGGTAATTGTGGGATTCGGTGGGTGTAGAATATCCATCCGAGTTCTCGTTTTTCGGCGGGCCCGATTCGTACTGGAGCTTGGGTGGTCCAGGCGAGGAATCCGCTTCGAAACAGGCCTTGCAGGTCGATGACCAGGTCGAAACGTTCCTGTCGGAGTATTTTGAGAAAAGCCATGAAACGTTTTGTGACGGACCAACTGTGGGTGAGGTATCCGTATCGTCGGCGGTTGAATTCAATCAGATCGTCGAGGAGAGGATGGCCTCGTAGGAGATCGGCGAGATGGGAGGCGATGAGCCAGGTGATTTTGGCGTTTGGGTAACGATTTTTTAAAGCAGGGAGAATGGGCAGAGCACAGATGATGTCTCCGGCGGCGGAGGGTTTGATGATGAGGATGTTCTTGTATTCGGTTTTGGCGATGGTTGACATAGGTAAAGAATAGAGTTAAAAATGAAAAATACAAATAATGACTAATATTTTAACGAGTTTTTTCGATAAATAGAAAGGCCAAAATATGAAAACAGAGTATACCATATCCTGAATGACATTTTCCAGTCTAAGATCGCAAAAAGTTCAAGCCGAAGTGAGGCTAGAACTTTATCACTTTCCCAGTGCTGCAGGATTCGCGTGCTGCCAGGGCCACTTCTACGGCCAGACGTCCTTCCGCCCAACTGCTCTTGGGTTTTTTGCCGGTATGGCACGTGTGCAGAAAATCCTTGATCATGCGATCATCGGATCCGCCGTGTCCGCTTTTCATCATCTCGCTAAGATCATAGGTATATTTGCGTTTGCTGTGGCGCTCGGTGCATTCGATGGTCCCTTTTTCCATATCCGCTTCCGCCATGCCATCGGTTCCGATCACTCGCATTTCGCGAGAACTGCGGCTGGCCAAAACGTTGACGGTATAAGTGGTACGGATATCATTTTTATACGTGACGACGGCGATTCCGTTATCAAACGTATCTTTGTCCGAAGTGAACAGGCACAGGTCCGAAGGTTCCTTGCCGAACTTTTCCGAGGTTAGGCGAAATTCTCTCCAAAGTCCGCCTTTTTCTTCCGATTGAGTGTCAAACACGTCATAATAATCGGGGCATTCATATTGCAGTTCGCATTTTCGGCATTGCTTGGCGGCTTTGGGCTTGGAGTGATAGTGCGACAGATTGGCCGTTGCATAGACGGTTTGTGGTTCCGCCCCCGCCATCCAGTTCAGCAGGTCGAAGTCATGACAGGCTTTAGTGATCCACAGCCCTCCCCCGAACTTCTGTAGGCGATTCCAGCGGCGAAAGTAGGTCTTTCCACCGTAGTAGTATTCGTTGGCCTCGATGGTCGTGATTTTCCCCAACCGGCCGGAGGCGATCAACTCGTGCATGGTTTCATGGACCGGATCATGACGCAGATTAAAACCCAGATAAAAAACCGCGGGTGATTTCTTGGCCGCATTGATAATGGTGTCGCAATCCTCAAGCGTCGTCGCCATGGGCTTTTCGCAAAAAACGTGAATTTTGGCTTTCAAAGCGGTTACCGCCGTTTCCACGTGGGCATAATCCGGAGTGCAAATGAAGATCATGTCGGGTTTAACCTGTTGAACCATTTTTTCCGTATTATCGAAAACTTCAGCGTTCACCCCATAAATTCTGGCCAGTAGGCGTCCTTTTTCGGGAATGATATCGGATAAAGCGACGATTTCTCCTTCACTTGTATGTTGGGAAAAATAGTGAAGAAACGATGTCGTTCGGCTACCGGCCCCGACGAGGGCTACTCGAACTTTTGGCCGGATGCTATTACCGGGAACTTCTGTCTGTTTCATGTGTATGACCTAACTCCTATTTCATTAGTGGACATTCATGTCCGCAGCTCGTATTTGATCGCAACGGATGAAAAAAGTCAAGCGGTTAAAAAAACAGAATTCACAACAACCGCAAATCGCCGGCTGGCTTTCTGGACGACCTGGGGGCCGAAGCGATGCGGGTGTGTCTGGAGAGCACGACCAACTCGCGGCCATTCATCAGTCCCTGGTCATGGATACAGGAATAGATACATAATAATGTATAAAACCACTGCTACGGCGATCATTCCCGCGGTGATGGTTGCCCAGAGGAGCAGGATGGCCAGGGGGAGGGCGCGAAGATTATCCATTCGGCTGGTTTTGTAGACCACGGAAATGCTCAGTGTCAGGGGAAGCAACATCCACAGGCGCGAACTGTCATAGACGAACGGTTTTAAGAAGATCATGGCCATTATTAGGTTGTTCACGCGCTCGTCCCTTTAAATTTTCTGGTCGTTACGTCCAAAATAACGAAGATATTAAGTAACCCGGCCATGCCGGTATAAATGGTCGATAGATCGAGGGTTTTACTGTAAGAACGCATCGCACCGGGGAGAGTTCCGATCAGCATGGAAAGTATGGTGTACCCGCCGGCGAAGCCCTGGGCGAAAAACCAGTAGGTATTCGTTTTAATATTCACCGTGCTCAGGGCGCCGCCGATGAGGATTCCGATCCAGAAGGTCATGGTAATGGCGATAAAATAAATGACGCCGCGAATTCGATCGCCCATGTACCAGTGGCCTGCGCCGGGGATGAGCCAATTCAAAAGCATTGCCCAAGCCACGTCTTGCTGTTTTTTTTCATCGGCCATTTTTGAAATTTCCTTATGATTACATTCCGGAGTACGGACAACCGCCGGAGGGGCAATGGCCCGGTTGGCATCCGGCGTCGGCGCACATACTCTCGCCGGCAGATAAATTGGCGCTGGACGACCCGACACCGAAGCAACTTAGTTGCTGTTTTGCGATTGCCCCGCAGGCGGGACATTTCTCTCGCGAATTTTTTACCATTTTACTTTTCAGCAGCTCAAACTTTTTGCCGCATTTTTCGCAGACATATTCATAAATAGGCACCGTATGCTTCTCCCATCAAAATAAGTCGCCAGGCGGTTTATAAACCGTTGCTGTTATTATTACGTTAAAGGCCTCCCTTTTCAACTTAGTATAAAAAAACATTATGTAACCATTTCATATCCCCCCTTGTGCCACGGTCGGCTTGTCCGACCGTGCTCTTAAGACACGGCTGGACAAGCCAGCCGTGGCACACGGTTACATATTATTTTTGCTTGGCCGGGATCGGGATATCCAGATAGGCCATAACTTTTTTGATATCGTCCCAGACTTTGGCTTTTTCGGGTGGATTTCGCAGCAGGTACGCCGGGTGAAAGGTCGGGATCAATTGTACCACCTCGCCGGTTTGTGTGCCGGGACCATCGAGATGATAATCGAAAAAATGTCCTCGGGTGTGGCTGATGGTATCTTGAACGTCGGGTAAGAGCGCTCGGACGGCCGACGCTCCGAGGGCGACGATGACTTTGGGATGAATGATCTGCAATTGCCGGGTCAGATAAGGCGAGCAGGCGATGATTTCATCCGGGGTGGGTGTTCGATTCTGCGGCGGGCGGCACTTGAGGACATTGCAGATGTAAACCTGTTCGCGTTCGAGACCCATGCCTTTGGTAATGATATCGGTAAGCAGTATTCCCGCCCGCCCGACAAAAGGGCGGCCAAGCTTGTCTTCTTCAAACCCCGGAGCTTCTCCGACGAAAACGATCTCAGAGCCGGGATTGCCTTCCCCGAAAACGAGGTTCGTGCAGCCTTTCCTCAACCCGCACTTTTCGTTTTTACGAACCTGGGCTTCCAGTTCGGCCAGCAATCGCTGTTTTTCCTTTAGGCTGAGTTTATTGGGAATCACCGAGGAGCTTGTTACTGGTACGGCACAGGGTTCCTGATCCTTTGGAACATATTTGATCCCCCAGAATTTCAGAATCTTTTTTGTCGCGGATTTAGCCATTGCTTGATCCTTATTTTCTATTTTTGAAAAAGCCGGAATAACTCTTTGACCTTCAAATAATTTGATTGTCGAATTATAGGGTATCCAGCCCATCGTAACAAGAAGTCTTCAAAACGTTACGAGCAATCAATTTTTCTTTTTTGTCTCTTGAACGGCGGTTAAGATTTTTAACAACTCTTTCTTGGTAGCGGGTCCGCCCAGGTCTGGATATTCCTGCTGCCGGGCGACCACGGCGGCGGCGATTTGGCCGGGATCGGAACCCAACGCCAAATGAGCGCGAAGATTGATGATTAAGGCATGCCAGTACCGATTGTCAGCGGGAGAACTATTTTGCAGATCGGCCATTGTTATCCGGACGGCATCAAGATATTGTTTTTGATTCAATGCCATCCTGGCTCGGGCAAGATCAAGATCGAGTGAATTATTTTTCTCAGGAAATTTCGTTATTAATTGACTAAATTGTTCATATTGTCCCGCATCCACGGACGTGACGATATAATCAAGATGAAACCGGTTGACCAGATCGGCAGAAAGATTTTTTGACTTCAAATATTTCGTGTTAATTAGTTGGGCTAGATTAAATCCGGCGAGTGATAAATCATCCGCCGGCGCCAGCGGGTCGGCCTCTTTTGCAAGCACTGCCTGATGAATGGATTCAAGAACGCAAGCGGCGGCGGTGATGATGATCTCTCTAGGGGGTAATTCATTTTTATCGACCAGCTTTTTGGTCAGATGAATTGCCTCAAAAAGACTCCCCGTCGTGGCGGTTTGGATTAGCGTCATGATCTGGGAGATAACGGCGGACTTCGATGTTTTTTCGTATTGCGCCAGGATGGGTCGATATTGCCTCAGAATCGCTTCGGCCCGACTGCCTCGCCCCACCGCCGGATCGGATAGCACGTTGGCTGTGGCCAGGATTGCCTCGGCCATTAATTGCGCCTGGTTGTTGTCGAGGGTCCATGTCGCCATCGCTTCCGGTTGTTTTTGTTTGGCCGAGGCGATTAAAACCAGTTCGCGGCAGGCAGACTCGATCTGGTCGGCTAGAAGTTGCGCCATTGAATCAGGCTGCGTGGAAGCACCCACGGGCGATTGGGCTTGTTTCGTAAACTTTCTGGAAAGAACAAGAACCGTGGCGGCCTTGGCTTGAAGGTACATCGGCGAGCCCGGTGGAACCTGCCGGACCCATTGCAAAGCCTGGTTGAATTCTCCGCTCTGTGAAAATTCCTCCGCCATCAGCAATTTAAACTGATCCGCGGATTCGCTTTGCGGAAATCGCTCCAGTAATCGCCCGGCATCGGTGATAAAGAGCGACCGTTGTTTTACATTCGGCGCAGACCGATAGGCCAACCAGGAGAGTCTGGCCGATTCCGCCAAAATCTCTGACGCATGTAAATTTTGATCCAAACCTCCCGCCTGATGAAGAACCTTGACGGCATCGGAAAATCGACCTTCCTGTTCCAGCGTCCGGGAAAGAAATAGGGCTGCGGAAATTTTTAAGGCCACTGGGGCCTCCCGACGGGACAAAAGATTTTCAAACTCACTTTTCGCCAAAGGCAGTTTTTTAAAATTCACCGACTGTTCCGCATGGGCGTAAAGCTCAATGTCGGCTAACGAATTCTGCGAGCACGATTTTGAATATTCCAGAATCTTTGGAAAAGCAAAAACACAAAGCCTCGGCTTTTCCATCAGCACTGCCGTGATTTTTTTCCAAATTCGGTTTCGAATGGTAACATCGGTTTGCTCGTCAGCGGAGAGCATCTTCAGCCGGGCTTGGCCCTCCAACAATCCCAGAGCAAGAGCCGCCATCTCTTGCCGTGAGGGTTCGCTTTTATAAAAGCCCGCCTGCTGAGCAGAGGTAATGATTTTAATCGCTGCCTGCGGTTGGTTTTCCGCCAAGGCTAAAAGAGATTGCTCGATATCGGTAAAAAGAAAATATGTCGCGGGAAGCATCTTCCTCGCCTGTGATAACATCGGTTTTGCCTGCGAACATTTTCCGAGCATTCTCGCTACGCCGGCGGCCAGAAGTTTTCTGCTCCCGTCCGTCCCCAGACGATCCAGAAGATCGCTCAATTGATAAAGAATCTTCACCTGCCGTGGACTGTCCGGCTCGAACAATTTCGCCCGATGAAACCAGCACCATGCCCGTAAATAATCCGATTGCAGCACCGCCGCCGCATACAACTCCGGTAAGCCCTGGCGATTGATCTGGGTAAGCTGCGCATTATCCAGATGCTCGAACCGGCTGAGTTTGGCTTTCAGAAATTCTTTAGCCGCGTTGACCTGCCGTTCCACCTGATCCAGCCCCGTCTGGAACACCTGGCGCTGCTGAGGCGGAAGATCCAAATTTAATAGTTGAACAAACGCCCACGACCCAAGCTTTTCATTCAAAAGATCGCTCGCGTAACGAACCCGCCAATTAGCGGAAAGCGGATGTTCCGGATAAGACTCTACGCGATCCAATTCAAGTTGTAAAAGCGTCTCCATCGCCTGATTTCGTTTCTGGGGGTCCTTGGTCCTGCGATAGTCCAGCCAGGCCTTTCCGATCTGCTGAGCCAGCAAATCCAAATCCGAAACCGGCGGATGCTGCTTGTCATAAACCTTCAGCCATTCATCAAACCCCCGATCTATCAACCCTCGGCGAAACAATTCATTGTCCAACCGATAATCCATCCGCGCCGATTCAGCAAATGTCCAAATTGGACATGCGATGAGCAAAACGAAAATCATGAAAAGGGTGAGCCAGGATTTGCCCTTCCGATTGTCATCGTCCGGCTTGACCGGACGATCCAGATGTGACTTTCCGGTCGCAAAAGAAAAGAACTGGATTCCCGCCTGCGCGGGAATGACGGAAAGAAAATCCAAAATCCAAAATCTAAAATCCAAAATAGCTTTCATTTCCAGCTCGCAAACACAACATTTTTATATTTCGCCCGCAAACAAGCGTTAAAGGCATTGACGACCTGGTCCCAGGAGGTTTGGGGTTTGGCGGCGATGATGACCGGAGTCTCCTCTGTGATCCCTGGCTTTTTCGTCATCTGCGCCAACAGGGAATACAGGTCCTCGAAATTTTGAACCACCGTTAGTGTTGTCGCGTCCGACCGCACACTTGTACTGACGCGAATCAGCGTACCCGCCTTCGTATCCGCCGGTTCAAGGAAAATTTTGATCGGCACAACGGGAACTGCCAGGCTTGCGCTCGCGGAAATTCCCGTGGTCCGAGGCAGTTTGGCCGCCAGTAATCCTTCAGGAAGCGTAAACGCCGTCGCCACCAGAAAAAACACCAGAAGGTTGAACATAACATCCATCATTGGCGCGAGGTTCAACGTAAAAACATTGTTCGACCGCCGCCGCGCCAGGCGTCTCTGATGTAAAAGTTTCGTAATGTCCTTTTCGCTGGTCATAGCCCTTTCGCACCCACTTGCTTATCCTGCTCCGCAGCCACATGGACCGACGTAATGCCGGCATTTCCGATGGCTTGGAGAACTTTTTCGATTTGGGCAAATTGCATCGTCCGGTCCGCTCGGAGAACGACCGTTCCTTTGTTCGCTTGAAGTCTCGGCCCGTAGCGAAGGAGCATATCGACCAGCCCCGGCAAATCCCTGACAAGATCGGAGTTGGCCTTGATCTTCATGATCCGCCCGGAACCGTCGGAAAGCAAATTGATCACCAGTTGATTTTCAAGCTGCTTCTCTCTGGCCTGGGAGTGCACGGGCTGGGGAAGTTTGATGACCTCGCGGCTCGCCGTCGCCAGATGGGCGGCGACCATGAAAAAAACAAGCAACTGAAACACAATATCGATCATAGGGACCAGATTGATCCGTCCGGAAAAAGTCGAAAATCGGCTGATAGATTTTAGATTCGCCATGTTACGCTTTTACCTTCTCGCCAGCCAGTCGCTTAAGCTCATCGAGCGACCCTGGTTTGATCGCTCTGAGAATCTCGATCGTCTTGCTGGCGATCCTGGCCGCCGTCGCGTCGATTCGATTCCGAAACAGACCATACATCGCCAAGGCAGGAACGGCGATAATCAACCCCCAGAACGTATTGACTAGCGCTATGGAAATTCCCTCCGCCAGTTGATCGGGACGCGTAACTCCGCCCTGTCGAGCAACGTCGGCGAGCGTATTAAACGCGAGAATGATCCCATAAACCGTTCCGATCAGCCCGATCATGGGCGAGACGTTTCCGATGATGTTCAAATATTCGATTCGGCTGAACAATTTGGACGCCTGTTCCTCGGTCGCCTCGATCACGGCATATTCAGCCGCCTGCTGACCCACCGACAGTTCGGAAAGCCCTCGCCGAATCACTGTGGATAGAAAATTTTCCTCCGACTCGGCGAGATGCCAGGCGGTTTTAATGTCGCCCTTGTTGATGGCGGCTGAGAACCGATCAAAAAAATCTTCGTCCAGCAATACCGCCGGTCGAGTCCGCAGCGCATGATCGAGAATCAGTCCCAGGGTCAGGATGCTCAAAGGAATAAGAACAAACCACGTCAGGACTCCACCGTCGATAATGAACCGCTGAAAATAATTGAGCGAAATCTTTTCTCCAGGCTCCTGGGCAAAAACCGAGGGCATCAACCCAAAGAAGCAAATCAGGACCAAACTGAAACGTTTACGCAAAGTCATTTATCATCACTCCTTTTCGTGCAATAAATCCCTGGCCTGTTCGGCCAGTTGGATAACATTATAATCGGCGCTGTTTGAAAAGTTATCGATCAATTCCTGCCAAAGCGTCCGGGCGTAATCCAGATGTCCCGATTCCGAGGCCGTCTGGGCCGCATAAAATAACGCGCGGGCCGAATAATCGCTCGAGGGAAATTCCACCGCTATTTCCATAAAACTTAACGCCGCGTTTTCGTAATCCCCTTTCGCCAGTTGTGCGCGACCCTGCCAATAAAAAACACCCGGCAAATTTCGTCGAAACGCCGATGAAAATAAACGCTGCGTCACCCGTAGGGCCGAATCCACGCCGCCGACTTTAATCTTTTCCTCCGCCCAGGTATCCAACCAGGTCCCCGGTTGATCGAGTTTTTCCAGGTCCTTTTCCTCCAGCTTCCCAACGTTCAAGTCCCTGGCGACCGGCGGTTGTCGGCCTCGGTCGATCTTCTGATAAAATTTCATAAGCGCCTCCCGAACTTTCCCCGAATTGCTCGCGTCGCGCGCCTGGACCAGCTGTCTCGCCGCCAGCTCAAGCTGCACCTGGGTGGCCTTCAAATCTTTCCGGGTCGGCGAAACGGATATGACCCAATCGGGAATCTGTTTCGCCAGGTCGATATAAGTTTCCACCACCCGCTGGACCTGTCCCTGGGCCGCTAAAATATTCATCAACCGAACCTTGATCCAAATCGTGGGCCAGGAACTTTTCACACGCATTTTTTCCTGCGCCTTCTGATATATCCGAACCGCCGAATCGAACTGCCCCACTGTAAAAGATTTCTCGGCCTCGTTCAGGTCCGGCTGACCGTCAACCCGAATAAGAGCAATCTCGGAATATCCAAAAATCTGCCTCTGACCATTTTTAGTATCCAAGGTCTCGATTCGCCCTTCCTTAAATCCAACGATCCTGACGTTACGAACCGATTCCGCCGACCGCAAAAGAACCGTATCCGCCCAACCTGCGGAGACGCAGGTTAAACTCAAAAGTAAAACATAGAAAGGGGTGGCATGGGCAAGTCTTCTTGCCTGTGTTTTGAAGAGGGCGGAGCAAGCCCCGCCCCTACTGTCATTCTGAAAAAACCGTATCATTGCAATTGTTCTCCGGAAACAAATTTGTAAATCCCACCCGTCTGCTCCGCGATTCGCCGCAGCAGACTTCCGCCGGATTCCCATACATAAGCAATGGTGTTGATCTTGATTTTATGAGCCTTAGCCCCTTCGATTATTTTTTCCGCGATCTTCTCGCTGAAAATCCCATCCGTCAGAAGATAGATCAAATCCGGCTTCAATTCCAGCGCCCGCTGCAATGCCCATTGGGGATCGGTTTGTCCCTGCGCCCCGATGGAGTCGATGAACTTAAAATATTTTTCCTTATTCCGATCCGTCGCCCAGGTCAATTCACCCGCCGGCCCCTCCGCCGGTTTTCCCGCGCTGAAAAAAATAATGTGAAACTTTTGCATCGGCTGAAGACCGCTGATGCTGCGTTTGAGTTCTCGTTTGAGCGGTTCAATGCTGTCGATCATACTGGCCGAGCGATCGACCAGATAAACCACCTGATATGCGTTACCCCCGGAAGCAAAAAATCGCGTCACGGGAGCCGACGGCTGCAATCGCGCCAAATCCCCGCCCGGCAAAGACAAAGGCGTATGTCCCGTATCATTCCTCCCTGCCAAAAAACTGTTGCTCATTCCCGCCGAAGGCACACCAATCGCGATGAACGGTTCTTTATTACCACTCCCGCCCGCCGAAAGCTTTTTGGCCATACCCGTTGAAAATTCTTTCGGCGCGACCTGCTCACGAAGGTTCTTCGCGAAAGTCGTATCCTGCGGCAGATCGATATCCTGTCTGATCTTCTGAAAAAGCGGCAATCCCGGCGAGACCTTCCCCAGCCGCGCTTCGGGGATAATTTCCGGCTGCTCAGCCTTCGTATTGTATGAAACCAGCACCACCACCGACAAAATCCCAAGAGCGGTGCAGTGAACCGCCACGGAGACCACCCAAGGCCACCAGTGGGAAATTCGCCGCAATCGAACGATTCGTCGTCGGGTTTGAAAACCAAAATATTTCATACCCTAAAAGTGTACTGATTTCGGACCAAAAAGGAAAGAGCAGGAAAACATCGAAGTACAGCATTTATCAGTTTCGGAACGTAATCTGTTGGGTGGCATGGCATCGTCTTCGAGGCCATGTCGTAAGATGTTTCGAGTTTCAGGTTTTGGGTTACGCGTCTGAATCTCGTAACTCGAAACCGAGAAAAGACATGGCCTCGAAGACGATGCCATGCCACCCAAATTAAAGGAGTAGAATAAAAAAAAATGATTTTTTAGTATACTTTAATATAGTATACTGGATAAACTAAACGTCCATACTTCCAAAAGAGATAAAGGATGAAGCTGGATAATAACTGGCAAACTCAACTTCGTAAGGGATTATTGGATATCGTTATCCTGAACCTATTGCGTCATGGAAAGTATCACGGCTATGAAATGGTTCAGATGCTCAAGCAGATCGAGAGGTTGGAAATTCGGGAAGGCAATATTTACCCCATTTTGGCCCGGCTGCAAACGGATGGATTGGTTACCAGTCATTCCGAAGCATCGCGGGACGGTCCGCCGAGGAAGTATTTTGAACTGACCGCCCTGGGCAAAGAAAGCCTCGGTGATATGAACGCCCACTGGGACCGGATAAACGAAAGTATTCAGGATATAAGAAAAGGAGTTTACAAATGACCTCCGAAAGCAAACGATGGGAAGCTCTTAAATCTGAATATCTCCGCGAGGTGGAAAAGGCATTATCGTCGGTGAAACACCCCCGGCGTTATGATGTTCTGGAGGATGTGCGATTGCACCTGGATCAGCGTTTTTCCGACCTCGCACCTGATCGGCAAACACCGGAAAACCTCAGGGCGATCCTTAATGAAATGGGTCCCGCCTCCGATTATGCCGAACTGCTCGACGCAGGACCGGCTCCATCGATAGAACCCGTAAGTCAAAAAGATCAATTACAGATCGCAGTTGTCTATGGAATTTCATTTGTCATAAGTTTGTTACTGTCCTTTACAATCGCCTATAATTTCCATAATTTCTCCTTGTGGTTTCTTTCTCTTTTCCTTCCTTTGCTGATGCCCCTTCTCGTGATCAAATTAATTGTCTTTGGGTTGTTTGGATTCTATCAAGGGCGGAGTTTCTCGTTCACCTCTTTCTTAAAAATTCTCGTGGCTGGTTGGATCAGTAATTTTTTATTTGTTTTTATATTTTTTCTGGCGTGTTATGCCGCTCCGAAGATCAATCCCTCTTTTGAGAAAATAATTCCCTTTGAAAACTTTCCTCAGATAATTTTCCTTCTGGATTGGTTCTTCACACTTGTTATGGTTTGTATGATACAGGCCGTGGGAAAATATCAAAAAAATCAGGCCGTGAGTCGAAATAATCGCTTCCTGATCATCATTGCCGGGGTTGTTCTTTCCAACATAATTCTTCTTTCATTCCTTCTGCCGGAAATACTACGAAAAGCTAAAACAGATGATCGGGTTGATCATTCCACTGTGAAATCCCCCGTATCCGCCGGGGAAGAAAAAGGCAGAATCGTCGATAAAATCGATTATCCCTTTATCGACGATGCGCAGGCCGTCGGAAAATGGAAGAGTGTGGACTTTATTCAGAAAATCGAAGATTTTGAGCCGGGGGTTCAGCATTGGCCGGGAGATTTATACCTGAAGGAAATGATTCTTTTCCCCAGCGGCAGTACAGCCGGACCCTGGACGTGGACGAAAGGCTTGATTATGCATCCGGGCGATCGGACAGCGGCAAAATATAACCTCAAAAACATGAATGGTTCCATGTACATGTTCTTCGAATGGAAGAGCGGCGATTACACCATCCGGCACATGAAACCGCATTATTATGTGTTGAAAAAAGTATCATCAGGTAAATAAGACCTGGATCGATTTTTCCGAAAGGGTGAAAAATGGACGGCAAGTTAATTTTTATACTTCTTTTAAACGGTATCGGTTTGCTGGAAGTAATTTTAGGAGTACCGCTGTTTTTGGAGAAGATTCCGCCCAATGGCCTCTATGGATTTCGAACGGAAAAGACCCTTTCCAATCCGGAGATTTGGTACAAGGTCAATAAATATTCCGCACGAGACCTCATCATAGGAGGATTGGCGACGGTGGCGGTATCTATCGGTTTATTGATTTTCAGAAACAAATTAGAGGACTATTTATGCTTTGCCGTATTTCTCGTGATCGTAAATCTCTGTCCGGCCATCGCCATCATAAGGGGTTTGATGTACCTGAAAAAGATTTGAATATGAATTAAATTGGAGGTCGATAATGACAAATTTAAAGAGCTTGTTAAAATATTTTTTCCTCGGTGGGCTTGGCGGTTTGTTGGTAGGCGTTATTCTGGTATTTCTTTGGATGCGTTTTTGGCTTTTTACAACTTTGGGTACACCTTTGGGTTTGGTTTTTATTTATCTTTCGATTACGGTACGTTTCATAGCAAACGGATTTCGTTCTCCTCAGTTACCGCAGGGCGAATACGCAATGGCGTTATTAATTGAAGGGGCATTCATCTTTCTCTTATTGAGTGCTCTCTTTGGGGCATTGATCGGATATTGGATTTACCGAAGGAAAATGACAAAAATGAGGCAATAAAAGTTTGGTAGGGTAGCCTTAAACCCACCATCGTCATCTTTTGGTTACTCAAAAACCTCCGGGGCGATTAAATCCTGGTATGTTTCACGCCGGCGGATCAGGCGCGAGAGATTGCGTTCGACCAGGACTTCGGGAACGCGGGGCCGGGAGTTGTACTGACTGCTCATTGAAAAACCGTATGCCCCCGCCGTAAAGATTGAGACCAAATCACCCCGATGAAGCTCCGGTAACGACCTTGCTTTGGCGAAACAATCGCTGGATTCGCAGATGGGACCTACCACGTCGTATTTTCTCAATCCCACCACCTCCGGCTCTTCGCAACGGATGGGCGGCACTTTTTCCGGCGGCACTTTTTCCGGCCAGATAAAATGGAACGCTTCGTAAAAGGCTGGTCGAATCAGATCATTCATTCCCGCGTCCACGATGGCAAAAGCTTTTTCCGGCGATTCCTTGATGTATAAAACTTTGGTCACGAGAATCCCGCTGTTGGCGGCGATGGCTCGGCCTGGTTCCATGATAATCTTAAGACCCGAATCGACAAGCAACGGAATGATCGCTGAAGCATAAACCTCGCTGATCGGTGCCTGCTCGCTGGTGTAATCGGCTCCGAATCCGCCGCCCATGTCCAATGTATCGATGGTAAAACCCTGTTTGCGGAGGGACTCGATCAGCCGCAGGACTTTTTCGATGGCCTGAATATACGGCTGGGTGCTATTGATCGGCGAACCGATATGTAAATGTACCCCGACAAGTTGCACGTAATCGTGTTTGGCGTATTTTTTAATGATCGACTCCGCCTGCTCGATATCCACTCCGAATTTGCTATGTTTTTTCCCGGTGGCTGTATGCCGATGTGTTTTTGGATCGATATCCGGATTAATCCGCAGGGCCGCCCGCGTAACGATCTTTCGTTCCGACGTGATTCGCTGAAGATTTTCCAGTTCCGGCACCGATTCGATATTAAACCAGCCCAGGCCGACGTCCAGGGCCTCGTTGATTTCCTGATCCGTTTTTCCTACCCCCGCGTAAACCATCCGCGAAGGGTCCCCGCCCGCTTGGATCGCGCGGAACAATTCCCCGCCACTGACCACATCGAACCCCGCCCCTGCCTTGGCCAGCAATCGGCAAATATGGGTGTTACTATTGCATTTGACCGAATAGCAGATCATCGGATCGAGTCGGGCGAACGCTGATGCGATCTTGCGATAATGATCGATAAACGTGTTGGCCGAGTAAATATAGCACGGCGTGCCGACCTGCTCGGCGATTTGGCGAATCGAAACCTCTTCACAACAAAGTGAACCGTCATGATATTGAAATAAATCCATAAACTCCTCGAATTCTAAATAAACCTAAATCCATTTAACCGCAAAGACCGCAAAGGACGCAAAGTTAAAGATTTATAAAAGAATTATCTTTGCGGTCTTTGCGGTTAGAATTTTTTTCGGTTGCGGCCAAAGTCGCACGAAGTTATTTTTGCTCCACGATATTCCGAATGGACTGATAGCAATTCGTATCTTCCCATTTCTGAAAATAATTCAATGCGTCCTGTGCCTGTTTTTTAGCGGTCAGGGTCTGGCCGCGGGCCATCAGTTGCTGCAAATGATGATACCGGACCACCATCGCCTTATAATCCTGCCCGCGAACCACTTTGCTCAATCGGCTCAGCGTGGCAGACGCCGCCACAGAATCCCTCGGATCGAACCGGCTGTACAAGTCTGAAGCGATAATCCCCGCCGCCCAGCGAACCGCGACCTGGGCCGAACGGTCGTCCATTATACGATTGAGCATGGAAACAATCCGAAACCTGGCATCGGAATCAAGTTTGCGTGGAAATTCACTGCCGTAGATCAATCCAATGGCCAGGTCCCAATCGGAAAGGTTCTCCGGTTTATTTTTTTGCGCCGGCACGTCCAGCCGAGAGGCAAAGGATTGTGCCTTTTCCAAAATTTTCTCATCCGCGTAAATGATAAACCGAAGCCGGTCGCTCCCTCCCGGCCCCTGCCCGGGATAGATCAAAGAAAGTAACTCCGCCAACTTATCCGGCGTGGTCTGCCGCACCACATAGAGTTCCGGCATCGACGCGTTTTTGTCGACTGTCTGGTCGCCCAGATAAAACCGGTAAAGCCGACCTTTGGCAAAGGCCGACTGTTGTTTTCGAGTCAACTCGCCTCCCGAGGGATTTCCCGGCGGGGGAATTTGACCCATATCCTCGTCTTCCGCCGAACCTTTTTTTTCGTGTGAGACGTCGATTTGATATCGTGCCCGGGGACCGACTTGCTCGAACCGCAACGTCCGCCAATTGTACTCATAACTCCCGGACTGACAACCCAACGACCCTAAGCCGACAAATCCCACCGCTAATATCAAAAATTTCCATCGCATACCCGGTATCTCCAATCAATATTTTTCACATCATAATCGCAACCCGGATTTAAGACAAGGACAAGAAACCACGGATTACCCTTATCCACGCCTGAAAGACTCGGTGCCGCCATCACGCTTATTAGCTAAAATGACAATACATAGAGATTAATTATAGCAAGAAGAGTGTAAGCAAATTCAGCGCAAAAAGAAAGCACCAGGTGCTATTTAGCTCGCCCGGTGCTTTCCGGAGGGGAAAGAAGCCAAAAAAATATATATGAATGATTTTTAATGCTACCCGCCAGAATGTCCGTTTTCAACAATAACGTCTTATACTACTTCGTCTTTTTACTATTCTTTTCTTTAATCTGCTTTTAAAAAAAATGCAACATAATTCTAAACATTTTGTCAACATTTTTTAAACATTTTTACTATTTAACATCATAATCTTGCAATTCAGCGATCCTGTAGTTAATTTCACAATTAAAGGAGTCTAGCCGAACTTCCGCAGTTACGATGAATCAAAAATATTTTTGCCTGATCCCAAGGCTTTTCCTTGTTTTTATCAGGCGGGTTATTCCAAAGATTAATTCCGTTGATGGTTTCCTTCCTCCCGGCATTTCGGGGTCGATGTAGTGCCTGATCTGTGTTTTATCTATGGAAAACTATAGAGAGAAGGAAGACCCGATGTATCTTCGGCACAGTACCCTCCGGAAGGACGGCAAGACGCATACCTATTGGCGTCTGGTCCGCAGCGTTCGTTGCGGTCGGACTGCAAGCAGGTTCTGATTGCCCTGGTGGTGACCCGCTACGGGATACAGTTGGGGTATGAAGTCTTTGACGGCAATCGCCACGGCTCGACCACGGTCGAAACGATTGTGTCCGTGATGGAAGCCCGCTACGGAAAGGCGGACCGGATCTGGGTGATGGATCTGGGGATGGTCTCCCAGGAAAACATCGAATGGCTCCAGCAAGGCCCGCTCCGTTATGCCGTGTTTCATGGCTGCATTCGGCAAACTCTAACTGAGATTGGTATTAGTATAAAGTTTCGAGGAGCGATTTTGTTATGTGGTCTGGGATTAGTTGGTAACCGGAAGGGGCAAAGTTGGTTGGGTTGGCGCGGCCTTGGGTGAGACTTCGGAGGGTGGTTGCGTAGCCGAACATTTCGGCAAGTGGGACGTGTGCGTCGATGACTACGTTTCCGCGTTTGGTGGTTCCGAGGATGACGGCGCGGCGGGAGATCAAGTCTCCGGTGACGGCGCCGAAGAATTCTTCGGGAGTGGTGACCTGGAGGTTCATGATCGGTTCGAGGAGTACGGGATTTGCTTTCAGGACGGCGTCCTTGAAGGCGATGGAGCCTGCGCTTTCAAAAGCGATTTCGGAACTATCGACTGGGTGTTCCTGGCCGTCGAGAATGGTAACTTTGATGTTGATCACGGGATAGCCCGCGAGGGCACCGGATTTTGCGGCTCCGATGATGCCTTCCTCTACGGCAGGAATATAACTTTGGGAGATGGCACCGCCGTAGATAGCGTTTTCCACGATGATATGATCTTCGCCTGGTTGCGGGATATAGGGTTCGACTTTGAGTTTGACTACGGCGAACTGGCCGTGTCCGCCGGTTTGACGGATGAACCGTGCCTCGGCCTCGGCGGAGGCGGTGATGGTTTCACGGTAGCTGACCTTGGGTCTGCCGACGTTGACCTGGACATTCAGGTCGCGTTGAATTTTATTTTTGATGATTTCCAGGTGAAGCTCGCCCATGCCTGAGATAATGGTTTGTCCGGTTTCGGGATCGTGCCGGTATTCGAAGGTTGGGTCCTCTCGGCCGAGGAGTCGGAGGGCGTGGCCGAGTTTGTCTTTATCGGCACTGGTTTTTGGTTCGATGGCCATGCTGATGACGGTTTCGGGGAACTCGATATGCTCGAGCAGGATCGGATGTTTTTGATCGCAGAGGGTATCGCCGGTGAGGGAATTTTTGAGTCCGGTTACGGCGACGATTTCTCCGGCACGGGCGAATTCCTCTTTGATTCGGGCATTGGCGTGCATTCGCCAGATACGGGTGACATTTTCCTTTGTGTTATTTCGGCCTGGGTTCAGGACTCTGGAGGAAGTTTTGAGGGTTCCGGAGTAAATTCGGATGAAGCTCAGGTCGCCGTGCTTGTCGTAGATGATTTTGAAGACCAGAGCGGCGAAGGGCTCGTCGGGATCGGTTTTTCGTGGGATACGTGTTTCTTTGTGTTTTGGATCGCGTCCCTCAATGGGTGGAATGTCGATGGGCGAAGGCAGATAATGGCAAACGGCATCGAGGAGCGGTTGAATACCTTTATTTTTAAGAGCGGAGCCGCAGAGGACAGGTTGCATTTTATTGGCGCAGGTGGCTCGGCGAATGGCACCCTGGATATCATCGATGGACATTGGCTCGTCGTGTAGGAATTTGGCCATGAGGAGGTCGTCGATTTCGGAGACTCGCTCGATCATCTCGTGCCGCCAGCAATCGGCGTCGTATTTGAGATTTTCGGGGATGTCCTCGAGTGTGAATTCGGCACCGAGGGTTTCATCGTTCCAAGTGTATGCTTTCATGGCCACCAGGTCTATCAATCCACGGAACTCGGATTCCGCGCCGATGGGAATTTGAATGGGAATCGCATGAGAGGGCAGACGGTCCTTGATGGATTGCAGGGAGGTGAAGAAATCGGCACCCATTTTGTCCATTTTGTTGATTAGGCAAAATCTGGGGACGTGATATTTTTCGGCTTGCCGCCAGACGGTTTCGGATTGTGCTTCGACGCCTTCCTTTCCGTCGAAGACGACGACGGCGCCGTCGAGGACGCGGAGGGACCGTTCGACTTCGGCGGTGAAATCGACATGGCCGGGGGTATCGATAAGATTGACGGTGCAATCGAGCCAGAGGAACGAGGTAGCGGCGGAGGTGATGGTTATTCCACGCTCCTGCTCTTCCTCGAGATAGTCCATGACAGCGGTTCCTTCGTGGACTTCGCCCATTTTATAGGTTTTTCCGGCGTAATAGAGAACGCGTTCGGAGACAGTCGTCTTGCCCGCGTCAATATGGGCACAGATGCCGATGTTTCGGATTTTGGTTATGTCGTATTCCATGATTTACTAATGCCTAATTAGCGCCTAATTCGTAGACGCGGTTTTATAATCACCGGAAAAGAACCCCCGATTGTCATCGGGGGCTAGTAATCATAGTTATGCAACCTTATCTTATCGTCTTTTACTATAAATACATCGGGCCGGTGTGTCTAGACAAACCGGCCCGGAAGATATCGAAAAACTTTTTACCATGCGAAATGGGCGAAGGCCTTGTTTGCCTCGGCCATTTTGTGGACGTTGTCTCTGGTGGTCATGGCGGCGCCTTCGCGTTTAAAGGCGGCCATAAATTCTTCGGCCAATCGTTGCGACATGGGTTTACCGGCTTTTTTACGTGCGGCATCCAAAACCCATCTGATGGCGAGGGACTGTCTTCGTCTGGAGTTTACCGGCATGGGAACCTGATAGTTGGCACCACCGACCCGCTTGGAACGGACTTCGAGCTCCGGTTTGACATTGTCGATCGCGGTTTCAAAGACTTCCAGGGGCGGAACGTCTTTGATTTTTCTTCCGACGATCTCCAAGGCCTCGTAGACGGTCAACGTGGCCACGCTTTTCTTTCCCCGCCACATCAGGCAATTGATGAACTTGCTGATGAGCAGAGAATTATATTTTCCGTCCGGTTTGTGAATTTCCGCCGACGCGGTCCATTTTTTAAACGCCATACATTACCTCGTTATTTTTATTCCATTTAAGAGGGCGGAGTCAGCCCCGCCCCTACAATTATTTGCCTCGTTTTGCACCGTATTTGGAGCGGGATTTTTTTCGATTTTCGACACCAGCGGCATCGAGGACACCGCGGATAATATGATACCTTACACCTGGCAGGTCGCGGACACGTCCACCCCGGACCAGGACGATACTGTGTTCCTGGAGGTTATGATCGACCCCTGGGATGTAGACGGTAACTTCCTTCCCGTTAGAGAGTCTGACACGGGCGACTTTTCGCAGGGCGGAATTGGGTTTTTTTGGGGTCATGGTCTTGACCTGCAGGCAGACGCCGCGTTTTGCCGGCGCCCCACCGAGGGCGGGACTTTTCGATTTGGACTTTACCGTCCTTCGGGGTTTTCGGACCAATTGATTGATAGTCGGCATACGGTTCCTCGTTTTTCCTTTCAAATTCATTTTTACAGGGCGGAGCAAACACCGCCGCACCATCTAATAGTTAAGCGAACTATTTATTTAATAAAATTTTGGACAAAAAGTCCAGACAAAAATTTTAAGATTTTTGTCCCTTCAACACTCAAATGCTTCCCGCCCGCCTTAACGGAGAGTAGGAAGTCGCCGTCCCGGCGACTGCTAAACGAAGAAAAAGATACCTTAAATACGTAATAAACGTTCCCGGTCCTGCTCGATTTCGGCCCGGACACGGTCCTCGACGGTGACCGGAGCGTCTTGCGGTAGCGTTGGGACCGCCTTTTTGATCTTCATTTCAATGTACGGTTTGAAACCCGTTCCCGCTGGGATCAGATGTCCGAGGATGACGTTTTCCTTTAGTCCGACGAGTCGGTCGATTTTACTGGACATGGAGGCCTCAGTGAGAACCTTTGTGGTTTCCTGGAAACTGGCGGCAGCGATCCAGGATTCGGACTGGAGTGAGGCTTTGGTAATACCGAGGAGCAGGGTTTTTGCCATAGCCGGTTTGGGTTTTTTGCCTTTTGCCGGTTTTCCGCCCGTGGCCTCGGTGGTCTCGTTGATTTCTTCGAGTTCCTGTCTTGAGATGACCTGGTGTTCCTGGAGGCCTGTATCGCCTGGTTCGGAAATTTTTAAGGATTGAGCGATTCGCTGGTTTTCCTGTCGGAAGGCGAATTTGTCGACGACGGCGCCTGGGAGGAAGTTGCTGTCTCCGACGGCATCGATACGGACCTTGCGAAGCATCTGTGTAAGGATGGCCTCGATGTGTTTGTCGTTGATTCTGACGTTCTGGCTGCGATAGACGCCCTGGACTTCGGCCAGGAGGTAAACCTGGAGGGCTTCTTCGCCTTTGATTCGTAGGATATCGTGCGGAACGAGCGGTCCTTCGATCAGGGGATCTCCGGCATCGACGTAGTCGCCGGTGTGGACGAGGAGGTGTCGGTCCTGTGGGACATGGTGATCTTTTTCCATTCCGGATTCGCTACGGATGATGATGGTCATTTTCCCGCGTCGTCGGTCGGTTCGAAGCTCGATGTTACCTGAGATTTCGGCCATGACGGCGGGTTCTTTGGGTTTGCGTGCCTCGAAGAGTTCGGTGACTCGGGGCAGACCGCCTGTGATGTCCTGGGTACCGGACATTTCTCGCGGTTGACGGGCGAGGAGCGTTCCGGCGGTGACCTTCTGGCCTTCTTCGACCTCAATACGCGCCTTGGCGGGCAGATAGTGGAAGTCGAGAATTTTTCCTTCCTTGTCCTCGATAACGACTCGCGGGTTCAAAGACCCTTTATGTTGAATGACGACGAGACGCTTCTTTTCGCCCTTCTCCGACTCGGCCCGGACGGTTTCGCCCTCTTCGACATCCTGGAAGCGGACGATTCCACCGGCTTCGGCGAGGATGGGGAGTAAGTGGGGGTCCCAGTCGCACAGGACGGTTCGCGCGGTAATGGTCTGACCATCTTTAACTCGCACAGTGGCTCCGTAGGGGATGCGATAATGTTCGATTTCTCGGCCTTTGGTGTCGCAGATGATAATGTCCCCGTTTCGTTTGAGGACGACCGTGGTCTTGGTTCCGTCGGGTTGAGTGACGGGAACGGGCATGAGGTCATGATATTTGACGACCCCGCCCTGACGGCATCGGATATCGGATTCCATAACGGCACGGGAGGCGACTCCTCCGATGTGGAAGGTACGCATGGTCAGCTGGGTTCCTGGTTCTCCGATGGACTGTGCGGCGATGATTCCGACGGCCATTCCTTCTTCGACCAGATGTCCGGTGGAAAGATCGACACCGTAGCACCTGGCACAGACTCCCAGTGGAGACTCGCAGGTGAGCGGGCTTCTGACGCGGATTCGTTCGAGGTGAAGCTCTTTTTCCAACTTGTCGGCGATTTGCTCGGTGATGATGTCGTTTTCCGCGACAATGACGGTATCTGTAATGGGGTTGACGATGGTGTCGCGGGCGATTCTTCCGATAACGCTTTCCTTGAGGGACACGTCGAGGGTTTCTCCGCGATAGATGACGCTTTTAGTCACTCCGTGGATGGTCCCGCAGTTGAGTTCGCGGACAATGACGTTCTGCGCGACATCGGCCAGACGTCGGGTGAGGTAGCCGGAGTCGGCGGTTTTCAGAGCGGTATCGGCCAATCCTTTACGTGCCCCATGCGTGGTGGTGAAGTATTCGAGAACGGACAATCCTTCTCGGAAGTTTGCGAGAATTGGTGTTTCAAGAATTTCACCTGACGGTTTTGCCATGAGTCCTCGCATTCCGGCAAGCTGACGGATCTGGTCCTTTGAGCCTCGCGCACCGGAGTCGGCCATCATGAAGATGGGGTTGAGGTAGCGGACCCCGTCGCGTTTATCGTTGGCGAGGGTGTCCATCATTTCCTTACCGACCTGCTCTCTGGCATGGATCCATACGTCAATGAGTTGATTGTAGCGTTCGGTTTCGGTGATGGCGCCTTGATGAAAACCTTTTTCTATTTGCTCGACGACTTTTTGGGCGGCTTCGATGATCTTCCATTTGTTGGGCGGAATGACCAGGTCGCTGGACGAGATTGAGATGCCGGCGAGGGTGGCCTGTTTGAATCCGAGTTCCTTTAGATGGTCCAGGAGGTCGATGGTTTTGGCTCGCCCGAGCAATTGGTGGCAATCGGCGATGATTTGCGCGCAGCCTTTCTGGCTGATCAGGAAGTTATAGAAGGGCATTCCGTCGGGGAGGATGTCGTTGAGCATACATCGACCGACAGAGGTCTCGGCGAGTTTATTTTTAGGAAGATTTTCGGGTTCGCTTTTTTGGGAATTGACGATTTTCGAGTATTGTCCGAGCCGGATTTTGATTTTGGCGTGGATAGAGATTTTTCCCTGGGAATGTGCCATCATGGCCTCGTAAGGGGAAGTGAAGGCCATTCCCGCGCCTTTGACATCATCTCGCATGATTGAGACATAGTGTGTACCGAGAATGATATCCTGGGAGGGAGACATAATCGGCTGACCGCTGGACGGGGAAAAGATGTTGTTGGTGGACATCATCAGGACATGTGCCTCGCACTGTGCCTCGACGGAGAGCGGCAGGTGTACGGCCATTTGGTCACCGTCGAAGTCGGCGTTGAATCCTTTGCAGACGAGGGGATGGATACGGATGGCGTTTCCTTCCACGAGGACGGGTTCAAAGGCCTGGATACCCATTCGGTGAAGCGTTGGCGCACGGTTCAGGAGGACGGGGTGCTGATGAATGGCTTCTTCGAGAATGTCCCATATTTCCTGGTCGCGTCGTTCTAGCATTCGTTTTGCGGATTTGATGGTGTCGGCGAGTCCTCGTTCGCGGAGTCGTCGGACAATGAAGGGTTGATAGAGTTCGAGGGCGATCCGCTTGGGCAGTCCGCACTGGTTTAATTTCAGTTCCGGACCGACAACGATGACGGATCGGGCGGAATAATCGACGCGTTTACCGAGAAGATTTTCACGGAATCGGCCTTGTTTGCCCTTAATCATGTCGGTCAGGGATTTTAACGGCCGGCCTGAGGATCCGAGGACGGGTCGTCGGCAGCGATTGTTATCGAAGAGTGCGTCAACTGCCTGCTGGAGCATACGTTTTTCATTTCGGACGATGACTTCCGGGGCGTTGAGGTCCATTAATTTTTTGAGACGATTGTTTCGGTTGATGATCCGGCGATAGAGGTCGTTGAGATCGCTGGTGGCGAAGTTTCCGCTTTCCAGGAGAACCAGCGGCCTTAGATCGGGTGGGATCACGGGGACCACTTCGAGAACCATCCAGGAGGCGGAATTTTCGGAGCTGCGGAGGGCTTCGACGATTTTCAGGCGTTTGGTGAGGTCCTTGATTTTTTGTTTGCTGTTGGTCTTGGCGAATGCTTCGCGAAGATCTCGGGAGAGGGATTCGAGGTCGAGATTTTCGAGCATGGTCTTGACAGATTCGGCGCCCATTTGTGCTTTGAAGGCGTTTTGGCCGTATTTTTCAACGGCGGCGCGATATTCCTCTTCCGTCAGGAGCTGTTTGTATTTCAGAGGGGTCTCACCGTGGTTGGTCACGATGTAATCCTGGAAATAGACGACTTTTTCCAGGTCGTTGGTCTTGATGTCCAGCATGTTTCCGATGCGCGAGGGCATGGACTTGAAGAACCAGATATGGACCACGGGGGCGGCGAGGTTGATGTGTCCCATGCGTTTTCGCCGGACGCGGCTGTGGGTTACTTTGACACCGCAGCGGTCGCAGATCATTCCCTTGTGCTTGGTTCCCTTGTACTTTCCGCAGGCGCATTCCCAGTCGCGTTCGGGACCGAAGATGCGTTCGCAGAACAGACCGTCTTTTTCCGGTCTATACGTTCGGTAGTTGATGGTTTCGGGTTTTTTGACTTCTCCGAAGGACCAACTGCGAATGTCGTTGGGGGAGGCCAACGAGATTTTTACCGAACCGTAATCGTTAATTCTATCGTATACGCTTTCTGCCATTTTTTATTACTCCCTCATTTTTTGAGAGTTTAAAGAGGGCGGAGCAAGCCCCGCCCCTACAATTACTAAATTAGTCTTCGCTTTTCCAATTGGACGTTTAACGCCAGACCTCGGATTTCGTTGCAGAGGACTTCGAAACTGACTGGGGTGCCTGCTTCGAGGGCGTTGGCGCCTTTGACCATCGATTCGTAGATTTTGGTTCTGCCTTCTACGTCGTCGCTCTTTACTGTTAGCATTTCCTGGAGGATATAGGCGGCGCCGTAGGCCTCGAGGCCCCAGACTTCCATTTCGCCGAAGCGCTGACCGCCTGTGCGGGCTTTTCCACCTAGAGGCTGCTGGGTGATAAGGCTGTAGGGGCCGGTGGACCTTGCGTGGATTTTGTCATCGACGAGGTGATGGAGTTTCATCATGTAGAGGAAGCCGACGGTGACTTTTTCGGAGAACGGTTCTCCGGTTCTGCCGTCGTGGAGGGTTGTTTTTCCTTCTTCGGGCAACCCCGCGTCTTTGAGGCACTGCTGGATTTCTTCTTCCCGGGCGCCATCGAAGACGGGGGTGACGGCTCGGAAACCGAGCGTGCCGGCGGCCCATCCGAGATGGGTTTCCAAAATTTGTCCGACGTTCATACGACTGGGTACGCCAAGGGGGTTGAGGACAATGTCCACGGGGATTCCGTCGGCGAGGTAGGGCATGTCCTCGATGGGCATGATTCGGGCGATGACGCCCTTGTTACCATGCCGACCGGCCATTTTATCACCAACGGAAAGTACCCGTTTCGCGGCGATGTAGATTTTGACCATTTCGAGGACGCCGCTGGGCAGTTCGTCTCCGCGTTTCATCTGGGCCGTTTTCAGTTCGATCAGTTCGCGGGCTTCGAGGATTTTGGGCCAGTATTTGTCGATGATTTTCTGTGCCTGGTCTCGAATGGAGGCGGGCTTGACCCAATGGATATTGAAGGTGTCGATTTGCTCGATGACCACGTCGTCGCTTTCGCTGGCGGCGACTTTTTGTCGGGTGTTTGGGTCAACGAGAGGCTGACTGGTCAGTTCGTTAATTTCGTCGATCAACTGTTTGAAGACGCGGATCATCTTGGCGTTGCATTTGGATTTGAACTCGGCCATTTCGGTTTTGAGCGCCTTTTTCTGGGCTTCACTGAGGGCGGTTCGCCTGGCGAAATGTTTTGCCCCGATGACGATTCCTTCGATTCCGGCGGGGACTTCGAGGGAGTCGTTTTTGACGTCTTCCCCGGCGCGGCCGAAGATGGCCTGGAGGAGTTTTTCCTCGGGGGTCAGTTCGGTCTTGGACTTTGGAGAGACTTTTCCGACGAGGATGTCTCCGGGAGTAACGGGGGTTCCGATACTGACGATTCCGCGCTCATCGAGGTTTCGCAGCGCCTTTTCGGAGACGTTGGGGATGTCGCGGGTGAATTCCTCTCGGCCGAGTTTGGTCTCCCGGACTTCGATTTCGAATTCGTCGATATGCAGGGAGGTGTAGCCGTCCTCGTGGAGTAATTTTTCCGAGATAAGGATGGCGTCCTCGAAGTTGTATCCGTCGAAGGGCATGAATGCGACTAGGAGGTTTCGTCCGAGTGCGAGCTCGCCCTGGCTGGTGGCGGGTCCGTCGGCGATGATTTGTCCGGCTTTGACCTTTTGTCCGACCTTAACGATGGGTTTCTGGTTCAAGCAGGTTCGCTCGTTGAGTCCTTTGAACTTGGCCAGTTCGTATTCGTCGGTATCGTTGAGGATGATGTGTGTAGCGTCGACGCTGGTCACGACACCGGACTGCTTGGCGGTGACGACCATTCCGGAATTGAGGGCTACGTAGGTTTCCATGCCGGTTCCGACGATGGGCGGTTCGGTCCGCAGAAGGGGAACGGCTTGCCTCTGCATGTTGGAACCCATGAGCGCACGGTTGGCGTCGTCATGTTCGAGGAATGGGATAAGCGCGGCGGAAATACCGACAATCTGCTTGGGAGAAATATCGATATATTGGACGTCTTTGGCGTTGACCTTAGACAGATCGCCTTTGGCGCGTGCCAGGACCATCTCATCGGGTAACTTGTTATCCTTGAGGATGTGGGGCGGCGCGATGATGGCGTTCATTTCCTCGTCGGCCCGGAGGTGTACGAGTTTTCCGTTGACCTTTCCGCGTTCGACCTGTCGATAGGGGGTGATCAGGAATCCGTATTCGTCGATTCCGGAATAGACTGCCAGGGAGGAGATCAAACCGATGTTTGTTCCTTCCGGGGTCTCGATGGGGCAGATACGCCCGTAGTGTGAGATGTGGACGTCGCGGACTTCAAATCCGGCGCGTTTTCGGTTCAAACCGCCTGGTCCGAGGGCAGACAGGCGCCGTTCGTGCGTCAGCTGGGAAAGCGGGTTGGTCTGATCGACGACCTGTGAGAGTTCGCCTCGTCCGAAGAAATATTCGATGGCGGAGCCGACGGCTTTGGAGTTGATCACTTCGCTGATTCGGTTAAGCTCGCTGGGAGCCTTGATGCTGATCCGCTCCTGGACGGTTCGCCGGAGTTTAAGAAGCCCCTTTCGGAGTTCCTCTACGGCGAGTTCGTCGATGGTTCGGAGTCGGCGGTTGCCCAGGTGGTCGATATCGTCGATGTATCCTTCGCCAGCCCGCAGTGCCATGATATACTTGAGGGCACCGACGAAATCTTCGGGGCGAAGGACCATTTCATTCAGATCGATGTTCTGGTTGAATTTACGATTGATCCGGAATCGACCGACGCGTCCCAGACGATATCGGGCGGGGTCGAAGAATTTTTCATGGAAGAGCTTTTTGGCTTTTTCCAGTTGCGGGGGGTTTCCCGGCCGCAATCGGGTGTAGATTTTGAGGAGCGCCTCTTCGTGCGAACGGGAAGTGTCTTCGGTCATCGTATTCAAGATCAGGGGGTCGGAAACTTTTTCGATGATCTCGACTTGTTTGACGGAACTGGCCTGGATTTTGGACAGGGCTTCGGCGATCTGCGCACCCGCGGCGAGGAGTTCCTCCCCGGTTTCGGGATCGACGATGGGTTCCGCGGCGACCATGCCGGCTTTGAGTTGTCCGGTGGACATGGACTTGGTTTTATAGAATGCCTTGATGATGTCGATATCGGAGCTGTATTTGGCGTCCAACGCCCGCAGGAAAGTGGTGGCGGGCATCTTGGATGACTGGTCGATTCGAACGGCGATCAACTCGCGTTTGGTGACGTTGATTTCGATCCAGGACCCGCGTTCGGGGATGACCCTTGCAGCGTGGAGGGGACGATCCGCCTGCTGAGATTCAACGACGAAGTCGACTCCGGGCGACCGGTGAAGCTGGGAGACGATGACGCGGGTGGCACCGTTGATGATGAACTCACCGCCGCCGAGCATGATGGGTATATCGCCGAGGTAGATTCCTTCCTCGATGGTCTCACCGCTTTCTTTGCGGGTCAGGCGGATGCGGACGCGAAGGGGCTTGCCGTAAGTTAATTTCAGCTCACGGCACTCATCGGGAGTGTACCTGGGTTTTCCCAGTTCATAATCGACATAAGTTAATTTTACATCGCCGGCGTAGCTTTCTATGGGAAAGGTTTCGTGGAGCAGATTCTCCAACCCCTCGTTTTTTCGTTTGGCGGGGTCAACCGTTTCCTGTAAAAAGCGTTCATAGGCTTGCCGCTGGATTCGGATCAAATCCGGAATAGGCAGCGCGTCACCGACTTTACCAAAACTACGGATAGTAGAAGGTACGATCATATCTCGGACCTCACAAAATAGTCAGAAGCTCCCCGGACTACCCGTCCGGGTGCTTCTGAGACATTAACAACATTTACGTTTCTATCTAACTTAACTATACCCAACTCTTTTTCTGCCTTCGCGATGAGGTAAACTGATGTTACGTTTTTTTTCCGTTGCGGATACGTTACTTCAGTTCGACGGTTGCGCCGGCTTCTTCGAGTTGCTTCTTGAGTTCATCGGCTTCGGCCTTTGGCAAGGCTTCTTTTACGGTCTTGGGCGCGCCGTCAACGAGATCCTTGGCTTCTTTGAGTCCAAGGTTCGTGGCTTGACGGACGACCTTGATGACCTGGATTTTCTTGTCTCCGCCGGCCTTTAATACTACGTCAAAGGAGGTCTTTTCCTCGGCCTTGGCGGCTTCGGCGACGGGCGCGGCGGCCACGGCGACGGCACCGGCGGCCGGCTCGATTCCATGAACTTCCTTCAGATAATCTCCAAGTTCTTTGGCCTGCATCAAAGTGAGAGCGACAATCTTGTCGCCGATTTCTTTAATATTCCCAGACCATTCGCGTGTTACAGTTTCAGTCATTGTGTTACCTTCCTAAAAACAGTACAAAACGTTAATTGTATCCCAAATACCCTAAAATTTCCCGACTTTGTCGAAGACTCCAGGAAGTGCGTAAAAACCTTTCCTCGACGACACATCGGATATATTAAAAAAGCGGATCACGCCTGACATCAGGCAGCAGCTTGTGCCCCGCTTTCTTTTTCTTCTAATTTTTCCACGAGGGCCTTGATGCATCCGGCGACCTTAGAAGCGGGGGCCGCGATCTGGCTGGCAATTCGGGCGCCTGGCGATTTGGCCAACATAATAATTTGACCCTGGAGTTCGGGCCGGCTCGGCATTTTGGATAGGACCTGGACGCCATTGGCGTCGAGTAGTTGTCCTTCGACGACAGCTCCGCGAACCTTGAGGGCAGGAACTTTTTTGAGCCAGCCGGTGATTTCTCGGGCTACCTCGACGATCGAGTCTCCGCCGGTGACGAGGGCACAGGACCCTTCGAACAATTTGGCTACCAGTTCGAGTTTGGTTCCGGCAAAGGCTCGCTGGGCCAGGGAGTTTTTGACCACTTCCATCTCGATCTTTTTCTTACGCAGATCGATCCGGAGCTTGTTACTATCTTTGGCGTTCAATCCGATGGGATTGACGACGAGAATGCTTTCCAGGTGGCCAAAGCGACTATTGATCTCTTTGGTAACGATGTCTTTTATTGGTTTACTCATATTTAACCTCTCCTTATGCGACGATAATTTCGATGCCCGGACTCATGGCGGCACTGATGACACAACGTTTAAGATACGTGCCGCGACTTGCCGCGGGTTTCATTTTTTTAATCTGGTTGGTAAAAGCGCCAATATTGGCTGTGAGGTCCTCTTCGGTGAAGCTGAGCTTCCCAACTACAAGTGCGATGTTTCCGCCGGCATCGTTTCGGAATTCCTGCTTTCCGGCGGAATATTCCTTAACGGCGCCGACTACATCCTCGGTGACGGTTCCTGCCTTTGGTGACGGCATTTTTCCGGAGGGACCAAGCACGCGCCCCAATCGCCCGACCAGTCTCATCATTCCCGGGGTCGCGAGCGCTACGTCAAAATCCATCCACCCGTCCTGGACTTTTTTGACGAGGTCGTCGGCACCGGCCTCGATGGCACCGGCCTCTTTGGCTTTAACGGCCAAATCGCCTTCGCAAAAGGCGATGACTTTAAAACTCTTACCGATGCCCCTGGGCAGGGACAGCGATCCACGAATCAACTGATCGGCCTGCTTTGGGTCGATTCCGAGGTTCATCACGCAGTTGACAGATTGATCGAACTTGGCGGTGTTAAAAAGTTTCAGGGTTTTGACGGCCTCTTCGATGCTCATCGGCTGGGGCTTGTCTTTGATAAGCTCCAGCATTTTTTCGTACCGTTTACTTCTTTGACGCATTTTTGATGCTCCCACGCAGAAAGCCGACAGCTTTCTGCTTAAAAAAACGTGGGTCCGTGGTTAGACCCGTTTATTCCACAATTTCAAATGCACACTCCCTTACGGTCGTGCCTCTTTTAGTCGGAGACTTCTATTCCCATGCTTCGCGCGGTTCCGGCGATGACTTTTACGGCCTGGTCGAGATCGGCGGCGTTCATGTCGGACATTTTAGTCTGGGCGATCTGTTTGAGCTGGTCCCTGGTGACCTTTCCGACTTTTTCCTTCAAGGGGTTTCCCGATCCCTTGGCCACCTTTGCGGCCTCTTTTAGGAGGACGGATGCGGGTGGGCTTTTGATGATAAAGTCAAAGGTCCGGTCGCCGTAGACGTTGATGACGGCAGGAACAATCATTCCGTTGTATTGTTTGGTTCGTTCGTTAAATTGGCTGACAAACTGCCCGATATTGACTCCGTGCTGACCGAGGGCCGGACCGATGGGCGGCGCGGGCGTAGCTTTGCCACCCGGGGCCTGGATTTTAATTTGTGCGGTCATCTGTTTTGCCATTTTGCTTCTTCCTTTTTTAAAGTTTCAGAGGGTGCGGCAAGCAGCGCCCCTACAAAATATCATGCTTTTTCGACCTGCCAGTATTCAAGCTCGAGTTCGGTGGCGCGACCGAAAACGGTAACAATCACTTTGACCGTTCCCTTTTGCGAGTTTACATCTTCCACTCGTCCTTCAAAATTCTCAAACGGGCCTTCCCGGATTTTGACCTGGTCGTCCTTCTTGAAGTCGATGGAGAGCGACGGCTGTTCTTTTTGGGTCTCAACAACAACGAGCATTTTTTCAACGTCCTGAGTTCCCATGGGAACAGGTTTATTATCCGAGCCGATAAAATCTCCGACCCCCATTGTTTCTTTGATCACGAACCATGCTTTTTCGGGAATGGTTCCGTCCTCGCTGATCTGCATTTCGACGAAGACGTATCCGGGGTAGAGTTTTCTCTGAAAGACCCTGGCTTGTCCGCCTTTGACCCGTTTTTCCTTGATGGTCGGGACAATAATTCGGCCGATAACGTCGCCGATGTTTTCGATCTGGACCTTTTTATTCAAGGCCTCACAGACCTGGTCTTCCTTATTGGAAGCAACACGCAGGACATACCATTGTTTAGTCATTTCAGTCATGGTTATTTTTAGATTAAGCTTGATTGATTAAAATACATTTCGGAAATACTGGAAAATACCCTGGAACACGGAAACAAAACCAGGTCCTTTTAAGACACCGATTTCGGAGAAAAAGAGCATGAAGAACGTATCGACTATGAAGAGCATGAGGCTGACGAAGATGACAAAGAGGATAACGATCTTGGTGGATCCGATGATTTCCGGCCTACTGGTCCAGTTGACTTTTTTCATTTCGCCTTCGACGGAGATGAAGAAATCGACGGTGGAGGTATTTTTTCCGGCGGCCCAATAGAGGAGAAACCCGAGAACCACGATATAGACGACAGCGACGGCCACCTGGATCAGGAGTCCATACTCAGTGCTTCGGATGACACTGAACTTGTTGAACAGCCAACTTGCGCCCCAGAGGATCATGGCGCCTCCGCCGACGGCAGTCAACATCCTGGTCCAATATCCCTGGGTTGGTTTATATATCTGAAACCATTTCCCGCGTTCCATACTGGTTGTTTGCGTTCCATTGGCCATATTAATATCTTACCATTCAAAAAATACCCGCTCCCTTACGGTCGCGGTTCGTATCGTGTTCTATGCGCCAAAACGATCAGGGCAGGAGGGAGTCGAACCCACAACCGCCGGTTTTGGAGACCGGTGCTCTACCAATTAAGCTACTGCCCTAACTACAGCTCTTAGCTATCGGGTACCCGGCGAGCACCTTTTTATTTCTTTTTCATTTTGTGGACCGTATGTTTACGATCTCTGGAGCAAAATTTCTTTAATTCCAATTTCGTTGGCTGGCCACCACCCGCTTTGTTCTGCGACACCGTGGTCCGATAGTTGCGCTCGCCGCACTCGGTGCATTCCATCCAAACCCATTCACTTTTCGGTCCCTTGGCCATATCTGCTCCAACCTTTACTGCAAATGCCCGCTCCCTTACGGTCGCGGCAAATCAGTGATTACTGAATAATTTTTGTAACAACCCCTGACCCGACAGTTCTTCCGCCTTCTCGGATGGCGAACCGCAGTCCGTCTTCCATGGCGATGGGGCTGATAATTTCGACTTCCATCTGAATGTTATCGCCTGGCATGCACATTTCGGCGTCTTTTCCGTCGCGGCTCTTGATGGCGACGATCTGGCCTGTAACGTCAGTGGTTCGGAAATAGAACTGGGGACGATATTTCGGGAAGAACGGGGTGTGCCGCCCACCTTCCTCTTTCGTCAAGACGTAGACTTCGGCCATGAATTTGGTGTGGGGGGTGATGGAACCCGGTTTGGCGAGAACCATACCGCGTTCGAGTTCCTCACGTTCGACACCTCGCAGGAGGCAACCGACGTTATCGCCGGCCGTGCCTTCGTCGAGGGTCTTCTGGAACATTTCGACGCCGGTAACGACGACTTTTCGGGTCTCGGCCCGCAGACCGACAACTGAGACTTCGTCACCGACATGGACGATTCCGCGTTCGATACGACCGGTACCGACAGTTCCACGGCCTTTGATGCTGAATACGTCTTCGATGGGCATGAGGAACGGTTTATCGACGTCACGGGTCGGTTCGGGAATGAAACTGTCGCATGCGTCGAGAAGTTCCTGGATTTGTTTTTGTCCTTCGGGTTCGTCGCGAAGGGCTTTTATGGCGGAACCCTTGATGATTGGGGTATCGTCGCCGGGATAATCATATTTGCTGAGCAATTCGCGGGTTTCCAATTCGACGAGTTCGAGGAGTTCGGGATCGTCGACGAGGTCAACCTTGTTCAGGAAGACGACGATGGCGGGAACGTTGACCTGACGTGCGAGAAGGATGTGCTCGCGGGTCTGGGGCATGGGTCCGTCGGCAGCGGAGACAACGAGAATAGCTCCGTCCATCTGCGCGGCTCCGGTGATCATGTTTTTGACATAATCGGCGTGCCCTGGACAGTCAACATGTGCGTAATGCCGCTTTTCGGTCGCATATTCCACGTGGGCGGTGGCGATGGTGAGGATTTTCGTGGGGTCACGCCGACCGTCTTTTTCGGACGCCTTGGCGACTTCATCATACGCCTTGTAAGTGGCCAGCCCTTTGGTGGACAGATACTTGGTGATCGACGCGGTCAACGTGGTCTTGCCATGATCGACGTGGCCGATGGTGCCGATGTTTACGTGGGGTTTGGTGCGTTCAAATTTACTTTTCGCCATGGAGTATTGTCTCCTGTTTCTTGTTTACAAAAAACCTGTTATAATCCCAGTACAAAATAAAAGCAGTCTCAAGCGCTATGCTGAGACTTCTTAAGACCCTACATTAAGCTGCTGAAGGGAATTGGACCCTTGACCTCGTCCTTACCAAGGACGCGCTCTACCAACTGAGCTACAGCAGCCTCTATCTACCTTTAGAGGCCATCTTACGGTCTCAAAAAAACCGATAGACCCTTAAGAATATCAGTTAATTATTTAAAGTCAATATTTTTTCCAGTTATTTTTTCTACTTTTTTAATTGCGGGGAATTTGACCCAAATTAATTTTTCTTCTGGAAATCGTTCGAAGTAGAGACACATGCAATGCGTCCCTACAGACGACCACACGGGTCAGCTTGTGTGAAATTAATATATACCAAATCAGGCTTTAAGAATTGCACCCCAACCTTAAGATGATCCACAGACTGCTTTAGATCGACCCAAGCGGCATCGGCCCCTTTCCGCAAATCAGACGCTGATCTGTCACGACGATTCCGGTTTGTCCTTTCTGGACCGGAGGAGTGTCAATATCCGCGATGTAACAAACAAACTGATCTTTGGGCAAGGGTTTGCACCAGCCGGAAATTTTTTTCCGATGCTGATCCGGTAGAGATCCCCAATGATATTTTTGACATAAGTTGCTTCGGGCCAATAAATTATGATAGTCGTCCCTGAAAAAGTCAAATTTTAACGAAGCACACTACAAAGCGATGGGTTTGGATATTCGGATGATCAAAAATCCGGGCCAAAAATTGCAGGCACAATAAAAGATGCCGCAGCAGGCGGCGGAGGTTATACCCGCAGCCGACTAAAATCGCGTTCATCTTGTCGCCTTCCTGGCCTTTGAGGTAATTTCGGCCCAATCGACACTCGCTTTTAGCGTGGCCTATCACAGGTTCAATCGAGCTTCGTCGCTTGAACAATTTTCGCAAGGGTCGCGTGAGTTTTTTAAAGCCACGGCCAACGATGTGGACCGCGGCAGAGCCGGTGTAATCGTGGCCGCGAT
>Ga0265292_1000264_pt1 | contig 88653 bp, 83 predicted proteins | sample Munlanlewell296A_FD_189080 | JGI IMG/M metagenome (GOLD analysis project Ga0265292, IMG submission 189080) | Leachate microbial communities from a municipal landfill in Southern Ontario, Canada - Leachate well 296A | ecosystem: Engineered > Solid waste > Landfill > Unclassified | place: Canada...
GTGATTCCTCGCCGGTCAGGCTGATGAAGTCGGACTGGCCGGGGGCGATCACGCTGCCGGACTCCGCGCGGCTCTCGCCGAGAATCCCGCTGCCGCTCGGCGGGTCCAGGTACGCGACGAGGTGGTTGTAGGTACCGCGGTTCATTCGGATCTGGTCGGGCGTGTCGCCCGGGTAGCCGACCTGGCCGCCCTTGACGCCCGCCATTCCCAGCGCGATGTCCGGAGCGAGCCCGGTGTTCGTTCGCGTGTAGTGCTGCGTTGGTTGCTCCGACTTCCACGTCCGCGGGTCGTCGTTTCCGAACTGCTCGCGCAGCGCGGCCACCGTCGTTGCGAAGGCGCGCGCGCGCACGGCCCCCGCGCTCTCGTCGTTGAGCCAGTCGAACTCGGGTGCGAGGCGCGCGGCCGGATTGATCGCGTGCCAGGTCGTGCTTGAGTTCACCGCTCCGAGTTGGCTCGGGATGTCGTCGGCGAAGACCGCGTTCCGAAGGTCGCCCACGTAGCGTCCCAGGACGGTGTAGCAGGCGGAGTCGACGTAGCCGTCGCCGTTGTCGTCGTAGATGAAGCCGTTGTAGTTCCCGCAGACGTCCAGCGCGGCGGTTCCCACCGCGTCGGTTCCTGCGGACGGCAGGAACGGCTGGAAGAAGTCCGCGTTGAAGTCGCGGAACGCCGCGTAGCGAAGGTTCGCGTTCAGGTCCTGCCAGGAGACTTTGCGATCGCCGTTGATGGTTCCGCCCCAGGGGTCTTGCATGGGAGCGTGGTTCGGGTCGAGGTTGTCAAGGAGCGCCTGAACGCCGTGCACTGCTCCCCATCCGTTCTCGCGATCCCAGTCCGCCGCGGGCTTGTTGTTCCAGTTCGCAAGCCACTCACGTTGGAAGTCGTTCGGATCGGTGCTTCCCTCGATGTGGACCGCGTGCGGAACCTCTTGCGCCTTCATCAGGCCGAGCCATTCCTGCCCGCCGGTTCCCACGAAGGGCAGACGCAGGTCGCCGGCGGGTCTCACGGGGAAGTTGCCCGGGTGCCAGTAGCCGATGTTGCCTTGGTCGTCCGCGTAGAACATGTTGTGGTTCGACGCGAGCAGGTTGACGCTGGTCGCGAAGTCCTCGATGGAGCGCGTGGAGTTGACGTTGAAGAAGCCCTCCATGGTTCCGCCCTCGCGGTTGAACCACGCGTAGCGGACCGAGTACGCGATGTTGTTTGCCGTGTCGAAGGCGAGGATCGGCCCGTGGCGAGTACGGCAGATCTCCTGCGAGTCGAAGGGAGCGCCCTTTTGCTCGTACGCCTCCGTGCGGCACTCCATGTTCTCCCACCGCGCGGTCGCGGGGTTCGCCGGCGTCGGGTTGAACAGATACTGGTGCGGGTTCGCCGGGTTGAGTTGCTCGACGAACGTGTCGGTGATGTCGCTCGCGCCGGTTGTGGTCGTCCACTCGAAGCCGTGTCCCCGGCCGATCAGGACCGCCGGACCCGCGCCGGCAAACGTCATCCCGACCGCATCGAGTTTGCCGTCCTCGGAATGCAGCCCGAAGTCCGACAGCGCCTGCGGCACGAACAGCCCAACTTGTGGACCAGCCGAGCCAAGCGCATTGCCCGTCTCGGAATTCTTCGGGCCGACGATTTGTGCGTTCGAGCCGAACTTGACGAAGAGCTTTCCGAGTTGATCCCGGCCCTTCTGCAGAGCGTCGAGTTGCTTGAGCACGGCCGGGCTCACCGGCGTCTTGATCGCGTCGCGCAGCCCCCGCAGAGGTCGCACACCGAGGGCCGGTCCGGCGATCTTCTGGTTGTCGGGCAGGCTGATGCGCGCGTCGGATTCGAGCGTCTTGGCGTCGGCCTCGGCGCGCGCATGACTCTGGTTCTCATGCCAGTTGAAGTCGGAAGGGATCGACAGCGGAGCGTCGGGGTCGTTGGTCCAGACCAGATCGTTGAAGGCAGCCTGCCCTTCGGTGGCCCCGAACTTCGCGGTGAGTTCCTGCAGCAGAGCGAGGTTGCGGATCTCGGCCCCGCCGCCGGAGCCGAACGTGTAGATCAAGTAGTCGGCCATCGCGATGGAGTCATCAAGCGTCCAGTCCTCGAGCGGCTCTGCGTACTCGGCGTACTCCAGCGGAAGCTTGTGGGCCGGGTCGGCGCGAACCTCGGCGATCCACGCGTTCACGCCCTCGACAAAGGCGAGCACTTCCGCCTGGATGTCGGCGGGATAGGTCGCGAAGCGGCGCGCGCGCTCCTCGGCGGTGTAGGTCCAGAATCGCAGTTCCTTGTCGCCGTCGACTACCAGCGAGCCGAACAGATGCGAAAGCCGCCCGTGCGATACCAGGCTGAAGACGTGCATCTGCCACAAGCGGTCTTGCGCAAGCGCATAGCCGGCACCGTATGAGACGTCCTCGGCGGTCGCCGCGTAGATATTGGGAACGCCGAAACGGTCGCGCACGATCGTGATCTCCCGGCCGCCGCCGGCGGCGACGGGGAGCATGCCGCCGAGCACCGCCGCGACCGCGGCGAGGGTGAGCAGCGCGCGCTTGACACGAGAAGCGACCATGACGACCTCCTGAGGGTCCCGGATGTCCGGTTTCCCGTATTTCGACATGCTTCGCGAGATTCCTGCTGCGATCTCGCGTTGCGCCGTTATGCGTCTGCCGGGCTGGGGGCCGCGCGCCGTGTGGGTTCGGGAGTGACAAGCCCGATTGCAAGCGCCACGAGCGCGAGGACCACGACGAACGAGATCCCGCTGGAGAAGTTCCCCTTGGCTTGTTTGAGCGCGCCCATGATGGTGACGACGATGACGCCGCCGAGGTTGCCGGCCATCAGGATCACTCCGACGGCGGTGCCGGCGACCTGAGGCCCAAGGCTCTCGTCCTCGGACACGATCGCGATCGCGACCGGCAGCGCGGCCAGAAGGAAGAAGCCCATGAAGAACGCGGTCACCAGCAGCATGTTGAACGACTCGAGGTGGCCAAGGAGCCAAAGCGCCGGTGCGGCGACGATCCCCGCCATTATCAGGAACGGCTTGCGCCTCTTTATCTGGTCGCTCAGCGCGCCGAGCGTGATCGACCCGAGGATGCCGGCGATCGTGATTAGGCCGGCGACCAGGCCCGCGCGCGCCGCCGAGATCCCGCGCGGGCGCAACATCTCTTCGAGCCATGCGGTGATGCCGATGTAGAAGCCGAACCCGCAAAGAAGAATCGCCGACAGATACCACAGCGTCCGCGAGCGCAATACGCGTCCGAGCGCCTCGCGGATCGGGAGTTCCTCCGGGTCTACGAGTCGCTCCGGCGCGCGCGCAGGCGCCATAACGACGAACACGGCCAGCGCGGCTAACGCAAGTCCCGCGTACACGAACTGCGACCCGCGTACCCCCATCGAGGAGACCAACGGCGGCGTGACCGTGAGTCCGATCGTGATCCCAAGGAAGATCGACATCGTGCCGACGCCGGTGACGGTAGCCGCCATATCCTCGGGGAAGTGGCGGTTGACCAGATCCGCAACCGCGTTGATCAAGAACGGCTGCGGAACAAGCAGCCCCACGGTCAGCACAAGCAGGATCGGAAAGCTGGGCGAGAATGCGCGCGCGAACCCGAACACCGCCGTCGCCGCACCGGCCCAAAGCAGAGGCGTGCGGTACCCGTACCGATCGGTAAGCGCCCCGGCGGGGATGGACAGCAATGCCGAACACAGCGGTCCGATAGAGATGAGCAGGCCGATCGAGATCTCGGTCGTGTTGAAGATGTGCGCGGCGTCGAGCGTGACCGACGCGAACGAAACCCAAAGCACGTGACTCGCGGCCACAAGCATGACGTACGCAACAAGCACGCCCCAGGACCCCGGGCGTGGGCGACTCGCCGGCTCCCTAGCGATTCCCACGCGCGCAGGATAACGCGCGCGGCAAGATCGCGGCGAGTTCTCCGGATTTCCGACGTGGTTATCGATACCGAACGGAGCACGTCCCGGGAAGTCGCTGAAATCACCGGCGCGCTGAAGACGTGATTGCCTGCCCGGGCAGTGCAGAGCGCGCGCTGACGCACGGAGGTCCTCAGGCGGAGGTTCAGCTGGTGACGGTGATAGGGTCCTCCGGTCGGTCGTCGGCAGTTTTGTGAGGAGATAGGTATGCGTGTTCTCATCACGGGTGTGACGGGGTTCGTCGGGAGTCACCTGGCCGAGTATTGCCTGGACTTGGGTCACGAGGTGGCGGGTACGCACCGGTGGCGTTCTCGTGACGAGAACCTGCAGATCGTCAAGGGGCGCGTGCATCTGTTCGATGCCGATCTTCGTGACGGCACCGCAGCCCGGAAGGCGATTGCGGACTTTCGCCCGGACCGGATCTTCCACCTGGCTGCACAGTCCTATGTCGCGACTTCATGGTCGTCTCCCGCCGAGACGCTTTCGACGAACGTCCTGTGCCAGGTCAACCTGCTCGAGGCGATCCGGCAGGTTGGTCTTGAGGACTGCCGCATCCAACTGGCGGGATCATCCGAGGAGTATGGAATGGTCTTCCCGGATGAGTTGCCGATTAAGGAGACCAATCCGCTGCGGCCGCTTTCCCCTTACGCGGTCAGCAAGGTGGCGCAGGACATGATGGGGTATCAGTACCACCAGTCCTACGGCACACACATCGTTCGGACGCGCGCATTCAACCACGAGGGGCCACGCCGGGGCGAGGTGTTCGTCACCTCGAACTTCGCAAAGCAGATTGCAGAGGTCGAGGCCGACAAGAGAGAGCCGGTGATCTACGTCGGCAATCTAGACGCGTACCGCGACTACACCGATGTGCGTGACGTTGTGAAGGCGTATTGGCTCGCGCTCGAGAAGTGCATTCCGGGTGAGGTGTACAACATCGGATCGGGCAAGGCTTGGCGCATCGGTGACGTCCTCGACGCGCTGCTCGGGTTCTCCTCGGCGAAAGTCGAGGTGAAGCAGGATCCGGAGCGTATGCGGCCGTCGGATGTTCCGGTGTTGCATGCAGACGTGACGCGCTTCACGGAGGCGACCGGATGGAAGCCCGTTATTCCGTTCGAGACGACGTTAAGGGACACGCTTGACTACTGGCGCGCGCGCGTCTGAGGAGCAGTTCTTCCCTGCGGACGGCGAGGTCTTCCCAGAGCACGACCGACGCGAGACCCCCTGACCCCCTTGACCTGCGCGCTCGTGCGTTGTTAGGCTCGCAGAGGGTCGGTTTCTTCCTTACATGCGAGTTAGGCGCCTTGTCGCTACGGTTGAATCGGTCCTGATTGGGGCAGGGTGGGCGTCAGGTTGCCCGGCGGTGACGCATGCTCAGTCCTGCACCTGCTGGCAACCCCGCGGGCGATCGGAAGGCAGCTTGAACATGCGTCGCGTTCGCAACCGCGTTGGACCAAACTCCGGTCGGATCGCATCCCTTGTTGTTAGAGACTCGATGCTGTCGTTGGCGAGCGTGTGGATTGCGCTTGTTCTTCGTTTTGATGGGCGGGTTCCGACGAGGTTCGTGCACGGGTTGGTAGTGATGTCACCTGCCGTCGTCTTGTTGTTGGTTTCGGCGGGGCTCCTGCGTGGCGTTTACAGGGGGTTGCCTGAGTACGCTAGTGTTGGCGAGCTGCTCCTTCTCGCGGAAGCCGTGACGATCGGTAGCGCGGGGCTTTTGGTCGTTGCGCGGTTTGCTCAACCCGACGGGCATATCGTGCCGTTGTCGGTGTTTGTTATCGCGGGGCCGATCATCTTGCTCGCCCTTGGATCCGTGCGTCTGTCGCATCGGCTGGCTTCGTATTTGCGCTCAGGTCGGGCGGCTGCGGCAAACGCCAGTCGGGTGCTCATCGTCGGCGCCGGCAATGCAGGAGAGATGCTTGCGCGGGATATGCTCCGTGATCCGACCGCTTGCTGGACGCCGGTCGGGTTCGTGGATGACGATCGAAACAAGAAGGGTCGCCGTATCCACGGCGTGACGGTCGTGGGACCCATCCGTGAATTGGAATCTGCACTGGTGAGGACTCGCGCCGACTCGGTGTTGGTGGCCATGCCGGGGGCGTCGCCACATGTCGTGCGCGACGTGCTCCTTCGTGTTGCGGATGCAGGCATCAAGGCGAGGATTCTCCCAGGACTGAGGGAACTGGTCGGCGGTCGCGTCACGGCTGCCGACATCCGCGAGGTTGATGTCGCAGACCTCATTGGGCGACAACCGGTGGCGATCAACACGGCTGAAATCGCCGGCTATCTCGAGGGTCGGTGCGTACTTGTTACCGGCGCCGCTGGTTCCATCGGAAGTGAACTGGCGCGCCAAGCAGTTCGCTTCAAGCCATCTCGCCTCGTGCTGTTCGATTCCGACGAGAGTGGGGTCTATTGCTTGGCAGACGAACTTGCCTCGGCGCTGGAGGGCGGCCCGGACCGAATCGACTTGGTGGTCGGGGATATCCGCGATCGGCCGGGTCTAGACCGAGTATTCGCGGCGCACTCACCGCAAGTCGTGTTTCATGCGGCTGCGCGCAAGCATGTGTCGGTGATGGAGCGTTATCTGTCGGAGGCGGTGTCGGTGAACGTTGCGGGCACTCGTTACGTTGCCGAGGCTGCGGCAATGCATGGCGCTGAACGGTTCGTGCTGGTGTCCACAGATAAGGCAGTGAAGCCGAGTAGTGTAATGGGGGCGACGAAGCGGGTGGCGGAACTCGCAATCGCACATCTCAGCGCTGAGTCCTCGACGGTGTTTGCGTCGGTTCGGTTTGGGAACGTCCTGGGCAGTCGGGGGAGTGCTGTGCCGATCTTTGATGCACAGATTCGGCGCGGCGGGCCGATCACCGTCACGCATCCCGAAGCGAGCCGATACTTCATGACTATCGAGGAGGCTGGAGCGCTCATCATCCAAGCAGGCGCGCTGGCTCGGGATCGCGAGGCCTTTGTCCTCGACATGGGAGAGCCGGTACGCATCCTTGACTTGGCTGAACGGATGCGCAGCCTGCTGGCCGATCGGTCCCGTCCCGTGCCGGAGATCGCCTTCGTGGGTCTGCGACCTGGCGAGAAATTGCATGAGGAGTTGTGGCACGCTGCCGACGACATCGTTCCGTCCGAACATGAGCGGATCTATCGGGTCACCCATCCCGGCGCGGCGATGGCTCGCGAGGATTTTCGCGAGCGTGTTCTGGACTTGGAGAGGTGCGCGCGGGAGTTCCCGGACGAGGCTGTCGTCAGACAACTCTTGTTCGAACTTGTGGACGCAGCCAGGCCCCCGGCCGGGCGTGCTGTTGTCCTGGATGAACCCGCGGGTATTTCCTAGGTGGGTCAAGAGGTCGTCGTGCCGGCCGTCGCCATGATCGCAGTGCTGATCTGCACCCCAATTGCGACCGTCTTGTTGCGGAGAGCTGAAGTACTCGACATCCCGACAGTCCGCAGCTCCCACGATGTCCCAACTCCGCGCGGCGGGGGTGTTGTCTTGGCGCTCGGGTTGGTGGCTGGGGCCGCGCTCGCGACGTCGGTTGATTCAGGTGTCCGAGCGACTTTGGTTGCCGCGGCAGTTGCTTTCGGCCTACTAGGACTCGCAGAGGATCTGGCGGGCGTACCTGTGCGTCGCCGGTTGGCAGTGCAAGTGGTGTTCGCGGGCGCACTCGGGGCAGTGGTCGCCAATGTTCTCGGAACCGGCATTGTGTTTGGGGCGTTTGCGGCCGTGTGGCTGGTGGGGTTCGTCAACATCTTCAATTTCATGGACGGCATCGACGGTATTGCGGCAGGCCAGACGATCGTGGCGGGCGGTGCTTGGATTCTGCTCGGCATGGCCCGCGGTGATGATGTGGCACGGACATTGGGCGCGATCACCGCGGCCAGCGCGATCGGGTTCCTTCCGTCGAACTTCCCACGCGCCCGGGTCTTCATGGGCGACGCGGGCAGCTACGGTATCGCGGCGTGGCTGGCTACAGGCTCCGTGGTTCTCGTGGCCCGCGGCCTCGGCGCGCCGGCGGTTCTGGCTCCGTTCGTGCTGTTCGTGTTCGACGGCGCGCTTGCAATCGTGAGCCGGCTGTTGCGAGGGGAACCGGTTCATCTCCCGCACAGGTCCCATGTCTATCAGCGACTGGCCGCACGGTGGGGCCATCCGCGCACCACGCTGCTTGCGTGCGGACTCATGAGCATCCTTGCGGCGCTCGGGCGGATTGCGTCTGAGGGATCGCTCGTGGTGCGCGGATGTGCCATTGGGAGCGCTGCCCTCTTCTTGCTTGCGTATGCCGGCCTGCCTCGTCTTGCGAGGGGTTCGAAGGTCGATCATTGCGCAGGTCTGAGGGTCCGGGAAGAAGAGGCCTTCCCTAAATGAACGTGTTCATCTTCTCTCCGAGTCTCCCGTTGCCGTTTGGAACAGCTGATGCGCGCTGGTTGTGGGTCGTCTGCAGCGAGCTCTCTCGCCGCGGAATCGATGTGGGGTGTCTTTCCTGCACAGAGGAGAGGTCCGAACTCGTGTCCGAGGCTGAGAAGCTCAGTGCTGATCACGGGTTTCGATTTCGACACGTGCCGCTCGTGCTCAACGAGCGGGTGCTTGCGCGAAAGGCCCGCAGTCTTCGTCGGCCATTCTCGGAGTTCGCCCGGGTGTCGGGGCTCGCGGCAGCGATCGCGGAGGAGCGAGCAGGTGCTGACATCGTGCATGTTGAGCACCTGTATCCGATGTGGGCTTTCGAGGATGATACGGAGGCTTTCCCATATGTCCACTACCTAGGCACGATCGATTGGGAGTTGCGGAGGGGCATGAGTCTTCGCGATCGCGTCACGTCCTGGCAGATGGGGCGGGCTACGAGACGCCTTCTGTCGCGAACCGAAGTGGCCCTGGCGATGACTCCACGGCTGGCCACAGCAGTTCGTGCGATCAACAGTGGTCTCCGGTCCGTCCAAGTCGTTCCGATGGCAATCGATCCACGAATGTACGAGGTCTTTCCGGTGGTGCATGAGCCGGTAGTTGGAGTTATAGGCTCGATGCATTGGTATCCGTCGAGAAGCGCCGCCGAGCGGGTGCTCACTACGCTATGGCCGCAGATCCGCGAGCGAGTTCCCGCCGCACGTCTCCTGGTTGCGGGGTGGAACGCGGAGAAGTATCTCGGGAACCACTTCCCCGTTCCTGGAGCCGAGCTGCTAGGAGAGGTGGCTCACCCGAGAGAGTTCTTCTCTCGGATCGGGGTACTGCTGTATCCGCCGGCGCGCGGTAGCGGCATGAAGGTGAAGGTACTAGAAGCAATGGCGTACGGCGTTCCGGTTGTCTCTAACGGGGAAGGGCTCGAAGGCCTGGAACCGTTCGAGAAGGATGGCGTTTACGCGCGCGGCGAGACGGACGCCGAACTGATCGACCTTACGGTTGCGCTGCTTGAAGACGCGGCCAGGCGACGCGACACCGCTGCGCGCGCGCGCCGACTTATCGCCAGCGAGTACAGTCCGTCGCCTGCTGTTGATCGACTGCTGGCGGCCTATGAGGCCGGGAGGGTGCGGAAGTGAGCGACCGGCAGGCTGTGCTTGCGACTGGGGATGCCGGATTCTCGGGCCTCCCCGCGGCTCTAGATCGGCCGGATCTGCGGGCGGATGTCGCGTCCATTTGCCGATTGTCACCCAGCGTTCAAATGAGATCCCTACGAGAGGGACTGAAGGATATCCTGGGGCACAAGGGTATCCTGGCTCCGGAACTGGTAGAGGTTCAATCGTGAAGGCAGACACACTCCGGGGCCGCGAGTTCTTCGAGAAGAACTACTGGACGTTCCTTCGCGTGCGAGATGCCTATGCGGGGGCGCCCCAGCCTGCGATTCGGTGGTGGAGCGACCCGCAGGCACTCAACGACACCGACCGGGCGATCCTGGGGGCCATTCAGGGCTGCGACCGTGTGCTGGATCTCGGTGCGGGAGACCTCACGGCCAAGAGGAAGATGCGGGGTGGTGGTTTCGCGGGGCAGTACGAAACCCTCGACCCGACGACCGAGTTTGCTCACGACTACGGCAGTCTTGACGAGGTTCCGACGGGTGTATTTGATGCGGTGATGATGCTTGAAGTGATTGAGCACATCCCGCTTGCTGACTTCTTCGGCTTTGTCGAGCGCGTGGTCGCGCTGCTGAAGCCGGACGGCAAACTTATCATCAGCACGCCAAACGCCGAGTATCTCTCGACCATCTGGGCCTCCGACATGACCCACGTGCACGCATATCGTGCTGCAGATCTGGCGGCCTTTCTTCACTGCCACGGCTTCGAGAGCATGATCAGGCGCGTGGCGTGGCGTTCGCCGAACGATCGCCTGAAGGAGCGGATCCGCTTTCAGGTTGCGCGCGTCGTTACCCGTGGCGTGCTTCAGGCGGACTATGCGCGTGGGGTGCTGGTGGTATCACGCCGAGTCACCGCGCCTCGCGTGCCGGGGCCGGCGCGGCAGCGGTGACGGCCGTATGACTTCCGTGTGGCATCGTCTTTCTCGCAACGTCGCAACCACCGTCGTGGCCACCGTCGTAAGCTTGGGCGTTGGATTCGTGTTGATGCCGTACGTGGTGCGTAGCCTGGGGGCGGTTGCATTCGGGATTTGGGTACTCGCGAACGGTGTGGTCGGGTATCTGGGTTTGCTCGACGTTGGTCTGAGTCCCACCCTCACGAAGAAATCGGCCGAGCTTGTGGGCTCTGCCGACCCACGCGCACCCGCCGAGATCAACCGAGTCGTGAGCACCGTCACAGTTTTGTACATGGCGCTCGGCCTCATGCTCGGCCTGGCCATCGTGTTGTTGGGGGTCGTCGCCGACCGTCTGTTCACGATTCCGGCGGGGGACGTCGGGATGTTTCGCGCGGTGCTCTTGATTGTTGGCCTGCAAACGGCCATTGGATTCCCAATGTCGATCTGGAATGCACTTGTATGCGGCCTAGAGGATTATCACGTGCTGAGCGCGCTGAGTGTTGTATCGAACCTGTTGCGGGGTGCGCTTACCGTCGTCTTGCTCAGGAACGGCGGCGGGCTGTTGAGCCTTGTGTGGATGGGGTTCGGGCTGTCTGCATTCGGATGGGCGGTGAGTCGGTGGTGGATCTACCGCCGTCTTCCGACATTGCAGATTCGAGCGAAGTGGTTCGACCGGACAAAGCTCAGAGATATAGTGAGTTTTAGCGGAGTGATGTTTGTTTCGTCGATCGCGGGCTACGTCCTTGACCAGGCGGACAGGGTGCTCGTCGGGGTATTCCGCCCAGTCTCCGCGGTTACTTCCTATGAAGTTGGTGGGCGCTTAAGCAATTACTCGCGGCGCGTCACCCACAGCTGGATCGGCACAATCTTGCCGGTAGCGGCTGCTCTAGAGGCGCGCAAGGACCGCGACACGATCCGAGTTGTCTATTTGCAGGTTACGAAGTACCTGATGGCCAGTTCCGCGGCGGTGCTTGTTTGTCTTGTCGCGTTCGGAGGAGACTTTATTCGGCTGTGGATGGGGCCTTCATTCGCGATCTCGTACCGGGTTATGGTCATTCTGCTTTTTGGGCACTTCTACCAGAGCCAGAACCTGGTCGCGCAAATGATTCTGGCGGGGACGAACCAGATTCGTACACTCAGGAAGGTGATGATCGCCTACCCGATTGTCGTGATCGCCTTGGGAGTCCCAATGACGGCGTACGGTGGGTTGTTGGGTGCGGCAGGCGCAATCTCCTTGACCATCGTTGTGCTCGAGAGCGTGTTCCTGCGGTCCATCCTCCGCTCCTTGAGCACGACGTTGTTGGAGTTCACCCGGAACTGCCACTGGCCGGTGGCTCAGGCGGTCGGCGCTTCCGCAGCCTGGGCGACGTTGATTTCGGGGTGGTTTCGAATTCCCTCGTGGCCCGCCCTGATCTTCCAGGTCTCATCGACCCTGGTTGTGTACGTGGGGAGCTTCTGCCTGCTGGGAATGTCGACCCAAGAGCGGATGGCAATTGTTCGTCGCGCCCGCGGGCTGGTCGGCCTGGGGGCCGGATGATGGTCTTTCGAGTTGGCGTCACGCACGGGTCCCGGTTGTTCGGTCGCTCATGGGGGAGTGTAGACATGCGGGCTGAGGCGATCCGCTGGATGCCACGCTGCGGGATGCGGTCGTTTGCGCCTCTCGGGGTGGCAACCCGGCCTTCGAGTTCGCGACGGGTCGAACATGCCAGGCGGGGGATGTAGATGCATCCTTCGGATGTGGGTGGCGGGGTGAAGCGGAGGGCATCCGAGTTCGGGCCCATCGTGGCGGCATCGACCGCAGTTGTTGGGGCGGGACTTGTCGTGGCCGAAATCGTTAATGCCGGCTCGCTCGCGACAATGTCGTGCGTGCTGCTAGTGGCTGCCTGCGTGCTGGTCGCGCTGCCGCACCTGCGTTCAGGGCGACGCGACTTCTTCCATCCTGTTGTGCTGGTTTCGGTTCAAATCGCGGTGTACTACGGGATTCGCGGGCTGGCGCTGCTGGCATCCACCCGCCGAAACGCTTTGGAGATCAATCATCTAGTGCGGCAGTTTCAGGGGGAATTCCTCGTCCCGTCAATCGCGGTCGCAGGGGTGGCTTTGGCGGCGTTTGTGATTGGATTCTCACTTCCGGTGTCACGCGGCCTCAGGTGGCTGATGCCGACTATCGAGGGTATGCCGCCGGCGGAAGACGCGGTGTGGCGAAGACGGGGATTCGCCATGCTGGGGCTTGGCGTAGTGGGGAGTTCGGCATCCGCGTATCGCCTCGTGACCGGCCGAGGATTGATTCTGGGATTAGACACGGTCATTGACAACCTGCAGATCTTCGGCTGGGCAGGGATGGCGCTGATTCTGATGCACGTCGCCCGCGCAAGCCGGCCCCGCAGCTTCGGGGTGGTCTTCTATGCGTGTCTGGTCGCGGTTGGGTTCGCGGTGATCGGGTTCCGCGCGCAAGGGGTGTGGGTAGCGGTGGCCTTCATGACCGCGTTCCACTACGGAGTGCGACCGCTGCGCGTGCGCGCCACCGTCGTCGTTTTGATCTTCACGCTGTTCGTTGCTTTTCCGTTTGTTGCGGCGCTGCGAATTGAAGATCAGACGGCCTCGCAGTCCGGGAGGATCGAGAACATGCTCAGCGTTCCGGACCGGCTCGCAACGGGGAGTCAGGTGTTTGCCGCGTCGGAACGGGCACCTGGATTTGGGGGCTACCTGGGCGAGACCGCACGGAATGTCATTTACCGGCTCTACGGGACTGACACGCTGATAACAATTGTGGCGCAGACCCCCGATCCAAGACCGTATATCTGGAGGGAGAGGGTTCTGACTCTTGCTCAGACCTTCGTGCCGCGAGTGTTCTGGACCAACAAACCCATGCCGAACATCAGCGACTACTTCAAACAGGCGTATTGGGGTGCGCGACCTGACAATCAGTCAAACCAGAAGCCAGGACTCATCGGGGATTGGTATATCCAAGGCGGCGTGATTGCGGTGATGTTGGGAATGCTGTGCTTCGGAGTCACATGTCGGGCCGGCCGGCAGTGGTTCGATAGCCACCGAGATAATCCTCTGGCCCTTGCGTTCTACGTGGTGATGGTGAACACCATCGCAACGATGGAGAGCGACACGATTCTTCTCGCAACTCGAGTCGTCATCGCACTCGCGCTGTTTCGCGTCGCCGGTTCTTGGATTCCGCGCGTTGCTGCGGGACTCCCGTCGCGTCGGCATGAGGTCCGCAGGGAGACTCTGTGAGGGCGTGTCGCGTTGCCGTGGACGTGCGTTGTCTCGCCGGAGGAGAGATTCGAGGGTTCTCACGGTATACGCGTGAAGTGGTGTCGGCGTTGGCGCGGCGCGGCGGCCTTGATGTTTTCGGTGTCACCGACTCACGCGATGACCCTGGCGTGGCGATTCCTGTGTTTCGTTACGCCGGGGGCCGAGAGATTATTCGCGAGCAAGTGAAGCTTCCTCACCTGCTCGGCAAACTGAGGGCGGACGTCTTGCTGTGCCCTTCGAACCGGGGGCTTCCGGCCATCTCCCCTTGCCCGTCGGTCGCGACCGTGCACGATGTTGTTGAGTGGGATCGCAGTCTGGTCCCGCCTCGTCCTGTGAAGAGCGCGCTGCGCTTCGCGTACTCGAATGTGACGACGCTGGCCGCCGCAACCCGGATCATCACCGTGTCGCGGCACTCGGCCGACGGCATACGCAGACGGCTTGGAATCGGCTCCAATCGGGTGCGAGTGGTCTACGAGGCCGCGCAGGATCGGTTCGGGGAGCAATGCACCGAGCCGACGATCGACCAGGTGCGACGGCGCTACGGCATTCCCCCCGGCAGCGTGCTCTACGTTGGGGGATTCGACCGCAAGAAGGATGTTGCCACGCTGGTGCGCGCATTCGCGCGCATTGAGCCGAGCTTAGCGGGAGCTCTGATTCTGGCGGGGAAGATGTCGTCGGAGACGGAGGCTCTCGCGCGTCTCGCGCGTTCGGGAGGAATCGGGGACAGGGTGCGGTTCCCGGGGTTCATCGAAGAACGGGATTTGCCCGCGTTCTACAGAAGCGGCACCTGCTTCGTCTTCCCAGCGGTCGCTGAGGGTTTCGGACTGCCCGTCATCGAGGCGATGGCGTCGGGGACTCCCGTCGTCGTTGCCAAAGCTGGATCTCTTCCAGAAGTGGTCGGAGAGGGAGGACAGATGTTCCCAGCGGGGGACGACGCGGCGGCTGCCAAGGTTATCCGCGAACTCCTGGGCTCTCCGAGATCTCGTGAGGAATGGGCTACGGCGGGATGCAGGCGCGCGCGCGAGTTCAGTTGGGATCGCACCGCGGAGCAGACGGAAGCTGTCCTGCTGGAGGCCCAGGCAGCCGGTGCTCGGTCTTGGACTGCTGCGGCCGGTCGCGCCGCGAGAGGTGCGCACCGATGGATCAGGTAGTGGCGGTTCGCGCATGATCGCGCAGTTCCTTGTCAACGGGGCCGAGGGATCGGCTGCGGGCGCGCGCGCTGAGCGTATTGCGCGCGCGGTGGGGCCGGGAGATGCCGAGATCGTCTACAGGGACGGGTCTCGGCGACGCGCTGTGGCGGGAATGGCGAAGGCGTCGCGCCGGGCGCGTCCCCGCGTGATCTGGGCGATGGACCTTGCTGTGGCGCCGGTTGTCGCAGCTTTGACGCGATCGCGCGGAACGAAGTTCGTCGTGGACACAGGGGACTCGCCTGCGGCCTTTCTTGAGCAGGTGCAAGCCGGACGCGCGCTTATTGCGATAGCCCGCGTCCTGGAGCGCGTCGGATACGGGTCGGCCGATTGCATCGTGGTCCGAGGCCCTTACCACGCGGAGCAGCTCAGGGCGCGAGGGCTGGATGCCAGGGTGATTCCCGATGGGGTGGATCTGAAGCTGTTCGGACCGGCGGACGCGACGGGATTGCGTGCGAAGATGGGACTCGAGCGGAAGTTCACCGTTGGGATCCAGGGACACTTCACTTGGTACCCGGCACTCGGAGGCGGGTTGGGCTGGGAACTCGTTCACGCCATAGCGTTGCGCAAGGATCTGCCGATCCACGCGCTTCTCATTGGATCGGGTCCAGGGCTGTCGCACCTGCGCGTCCTCGCGGAGGACCTTGGCGTGGGTGATCGGGTGACCGTGGTGGGTCGCGTTTCCTACCAAGACCTGGCGCTCTACTTGAATGCATGCGACGTGTGCCTTCTGACTCAGACGAATGATCCGTCGAGTTGGGTTCGCACAACAGGGAAGCTCCCCGGCTATCTGGCGTGCGGCCGCTACATCTTGGCTTCGCGAGTCGGTACTGCGGCCGAAATCCTCCCGGAGGAAATGCTGATCGATTATGAAGGCCGATGGGATCACGCGTACCCAGCCAAGCTCGCGGAACGTTTTGCGGGTCTGATCAGGGGCCCTGAGCGCTTGACGCGCGGCGCGGATCTTCGTGGTCTCGCACAGCAGTTCGACTACGAACGCGTGGCGGAGGAGGCGGCCGCACTTGTGCGGTCGCTGGCCAACTAGTGTGCGGCATCGTTGCTCTCGTGGCGCCGAACGGCGCAGATCGAGCACGCGCAATGATGGAGTCCCTTCGCCATCGCGGTCCCGACGCTGAGGGGATCCAGGTCTTTGGGCGATGTACGCTTGCTATGACGCGGCTCGCGATCCTTGATCCGACTTCGCGTGCGAATCAGCCGATGGGCCGGGGAAGCAAACGCCTGGTCTACAACGGGGAGTTGTACAACTTCCGCGAGCTGCGTTCGGAGATGGAGTCGCAAGGCGTTCGGTTCGAAACGACGGGTGACACCGAGGTGGTCTTGTGTGCGTTGGAGAGATGGGGGGTCGCAGCGCTGCCCCGCTTCCGAGGGATGTTCGCCTTGGCATGTTGGGACGTGGAAACCGAAGAGCTGTGGCTCGCACGGGACCGCTTTGGGATCAAGCCACTGTACTGGCGCCCGCAAAGTGGAGGGATCGCCGTGGCCTCAGAATGCCGGGCCCTGCTCGGGGATGCGCCTCTGGAGGTTAGCCCTTCTGCCGTCGCCGAGTATCTCCAACTTGGATCCTCCATTACCGCCGCTATCACCAGAGGCGTGTTCGAACTCGAACCCGGAACCGTCATGGTCTGGCGAGGTGCGCGAATCACGACAGCGCGGTTTGCTGGATTGCCCGATGCCGTGGACACACCTGAACCCGCGGGCGCCGTCGCTGCGTTCGCCGAGGCAGTGACAATGCACCTCGCCTCGGATCGTCCTGTGGCGGTGTTTCTCAGTGGGGGTTTCGACTCGACAACGCTGATGTCGGCTTGCCGCGGTGGCCCGCGGATGCCGCTGGCGCTAACCATTGCTCATGAAGAGAACGCTGAGGACGTGGCGCGCGCTGGCAGAACCGCGACGCACTACGGGGCCTCCCACGAAGTCATTGCCGTGTCCGCCTCCGAAGTGGTCGCGAGCATGTCCAAGCTGGTGGCCGCGATGGATCAACCTTCTATCGACGGAGTCAACACGTATCTGGTGTCGGCGGCAGCGCGAGCGCGTGGAATCCCGGTGGCACTTAGCGGCCTTGGGGGCGACGAAGTGCTGGGCGGCTATTCGTATCACCACACTCCGCGCGCGCGCGCGTTCGCTTCGCGCGTTTGGCAGGGGATGCCGCCGCTGGTGCGACCTGTGGCTGGGAATGTCATCCGGCGCCGGGCGGGGGTGGCGGCCGAACGGATGACGGCCGTTCTCTCGGCTCGGACGCCGCAAGAACGCTTTCTGGCGTTCCGGGGGCTGTTCTCAGAGACGGAAGTGCATCAGCTTGTCGGATTCATTCCGGAGCGGTCGTCTCCGCGTTGGAGTCCGAATCCTGCACTAGAGGAACGCCGCCAATACGCTGCATTGGATTTTGATCTCTACCTGCGTCCCACTCTTCTGCGCGACAGCGACGTGATGTCGATGGCGAACGGCGTCGAGGTGCGAGTCCCGTACCTCGACAACAGGTTCGTTGCGGCGACGCTAGGGGCGGGGCATGCGCCGTCGAAGGATGAATTTGCGCGCGCTCTTGACGATCCATACTTGGCCACTGTTGCCGCTGAACCGAAGAGGACATTCGCCATGCCCTGGAGGACATGGTTGCCGGCTGTTGTGAGCGCCTACTCGGACATACTCTTTGGTCAGGCGGATCCCTGGGGTGGAGTAATTGATGGCGAGAAGGCCCGCGAGATCCTTCAGCGCCCGATGTTGCCCGGGGGAATGGAGCCGCTTCGGGCATGGGCACTCGTGGTGCTCGCCTTGTGGATCCAGGAAAAGAGGGGCGCATTGTGACGCGGTTGTTGCTGGCCGGGGAGGATTCCGAAGGAACGCTACTGCGGTCACTGTTGCCGGGGCTTTCAGGGGTGTGTGAAGTCGTGACGGTGTCCTTGGAGAATCGGGCGCCTGTCCGCAGCGTGACCGGCGTCGCAGAGCGGGTCGCAAACCGCACCGGGGTAAGCAGACACGATACGCGGCTTATAGAGGCGGTGCGGGACCATCAGCCCGACGTAGTGCTTGTGACGAAAGGGCGAGGGCTGAGTGCGGACGGAATTGCACGCGCGCGCAAGATGGGTTCGCGGGTGGCCATCTACTATCCAGACAACCCCTTGTGGCGATCAGGGGACTCGGGAGGCGCCCTTGATCGGCTCGCGGCGGCCGATCTTGTCTTGATCTGGTCGCACCGGTTGGCGCGCGCCCTTGAGCCCACGGTCCGCGCCGTCACCGTGGTTCCGTTCGGGTATGACCACCGGTGGTTTCGCCCGGCGGCGCCGGACGCTGAGCGATCAGGGATCGTATTCCTTGGAACCTGGTCACTGCGGCGGGAGAGGTTCTTGTCTGCTCTCGCCGGACTTCCGTTGCGGGTTGGTGGAACCGGATGGTTGAGCCGGGGAATCGACGGTGCGACCGGCCCCGTTCGCGAGCAAGAAGCCGGTCGTTTGTTGGCAACGGCTGCCGTGGGCATCAATCTCCTGCATCCCCAGAACACTGGAGCGCACAACATGCGGACGCGCGAAGTCGCGGCCTGTGGGGCACTGGAACTTACAGACCCGGGGACCGACGGGACGCCGTTGAGAGATACCGAATCGTGCTTTTGGTTCCGCAGCCCCGAAGAACTGCGGGCGCTAGCGGAGAAGGCACTTGCCGATCCCGCCCGCGTTTCTGCGATCGCGCGTGAAGGACAGGAGGCCGTCATTGGGGAGACCTACGACGTGCGAGCGGCCGAGATCGCGGAGCTGCTGGAGGCAATAGCCTGATGCTGTTGGCGGTTGCTGGGGTTTTGCCGACGGAGTTGCTGGCGCGCGCAATGCCATACGTCGTTTCAACGTGGTCGCTTCGGGTTCAGGAGCACGAGAGCGGGGCCGTGTTGACTACCTTGGGCGACGTCGATGAATGCGACGGGTGGCTTGCGGTGGGAAGGTCGGCTGCGGACCCGTGGGGGAATCCGTCAGATGTCGGGGGTCGCGATTCCCTGAGTCGCGATCTGTCGCGGTATGGACTCGCGGCGCTGCACATGGCCGCCGGCCCCGTTGTCGCGTTCGACGGGCGTGCCGCAGTCGTCGCGCGCGCGCCGAATGGGATCGTCCCTGTGTGGGTGTCCGGCGTTGCTGCCGGCACGTTGCGTTGCGTTGTCGAGGCCTGCGGCGGCGGTCCGGCTCGCATGTTGAAGCCGGGACATTCGGTTTCCATAGCCACCGGAGCGTCTGGCGCGTCGCACGCTTCGGAGGTCTTCGACGGACCCAAGCTGTTCTCGTTGCGAGACGTGCAGCGGGAACTGGCAGAGAGCACTCGACACGGTGATCCAGTCGCGGGACCGGGGAACTCGGACGGTGCATTGCGAGAGGGATTGGTGGCTGGCACCTGGGTGTACGCGCCGGATGTCACAAAGGGCCGGTGGCGTATCGACCGCGCAGGGTCGCTGTCGCATGTGAGAGAAAGCGTTCTGCCGGAACTGTGGGCGCGCGCGCGCGCGGCGGGCCGATGGTTGTTCGCACCTGTCACCGAAGCCCCGGCGGTTGAACTGCTTTCGTACGTCGGAGAAGCGACATGAGTCGTTGGCTCTTCCTCGCGATGGACTGGAGTCCGGCGGGTGGCGGGATTGCTCGCCTGCTCGAGTCCCTTGCGGCGGAATTGCCCTCGGGGATCGATTACCGAGTGCTGACACTCACTCCGGGGCTGTCCGACGACCGTGTCTTTCGGGTCACGACTCTCCGCGACATGGCCCTTCGTCTTCCCGGGCACGTTCGATGGCTTCGACGAGGAGGGGAAGCACAGATCGTGTGTGCGCACGTGTTCCTATTGCCCCTCGCGCTTGCGGCGCGCGGCGCGCGCGGACTGCGGGTTAGTGCGCTTCTCTATGGCAGAGAGGTGATGGCGCCGGGAGGGCGACATGCTGTTGTGCGGCGACTTCTCCCGCGTGCTGGGCGCGTTGTTGCGATCAGTGACTACACGGCGGACTTGGCCCGCGACTGCGGCGTATGCTCGGATCGAGTCAGGGTGGTCAATCCCGTAATAGTTCCCCCCTGGGGCATTGGGATGCCGCCGATTCGACGACCTCTCGACCGGGGACTCCGACTAGTTTCGGTGACGCGGCTCACGGAGGGGTACAAGAACCTAACGCTGGGCCTGCGCGCAGTCGCCGTTTTGCGCGACACGGGCCTCGTCGACAGATACACGATCGTTGGTGACGGTGCTTTGCGCCCGACCTTGGAGAGATTCGCGGACGATCTCGGGATTCGAGACATCGTGCGGTTCACGGGGCAGGTTACGGACGATGAACTCGCAGAGTGCATCACAGAGGCGGATCTGGGCCTGTTCCCGAGTCGGGATTCGAGTGCCGAGCGCGGGGCAGAGGGCTTCGGTCTCGTGGTTCAGGAGATGGCGTTCGCGGGTCTGCCGGTGCTCGTCGGCGATGCCGGTGGGACTCCCGACGCGAGTGACCCCGCGTGGTCGGTGTTGTTAGACCCCTATGACGTGAGGGCGTGGGTACACGAAATCGACCGGTTGGCTCGCGACGAAGACGCGCGGCTGCGTATGGCGATGAGCGCGTTCGAATGGGCAAGGGAATTGGACCCGCGCGCTACTTCGCGCGCGTTCTACGAGGCAATCGCTGATGCGAATCCTGTTCGTGAATCCCGGGGGTAGTCCGTACGGTGGCGCCGAGCGCAGTCTCGGGCTATTGGTGCGCGGCCTGGTGCAGCATGGACACGATGTGAGCGTCGCCCTGCTTGCCGAAGGTGCCGCGAAGCATTTGTTCGCCGAGGCGGGCGCGCGCGTCGAGGTGATCTCAGGCGAGTCTCTCACCGGGGTGCGGAGGCATGGTACGGCGCTGGCTTTTGCTGTGGGGTCGGCGCGTTCCCTGCCTGCGCTGGCGGGAACCGTCCGTCGGCTTCGCGCTCTCGTCGCCCGTGAGCGCCCGGACCTAGTGCACACGAACGGGTTTCGGGCCCACGTAACATCACCCCTTGTTCGGTCCCGGCAAGTGTGGTCGCTGCGTGACGTCGCCCCTCGTGCCGTTCAGCGGCGGGTCCTGCGGGCGGCCGCCCGCAGCGTGTCGGGAATTGCGGCGAACTCTCTGTTCACCGCAGCGCAAGTGCGTGGTGCGTGCCCCGTGGTCGAGGTGGTCTACAACCCGGTCGAGGAGATGCTGCTGCCGTCACGGGAGGAGGCCCGTTCCAGACTCGCTGTGCCTCCCGGGCGGCGGGTTGTTGCCATCGTTGCTCATCTACACGCGTCTAAGGGACACCATGTCGCACTCGACGCCCTTCGCAGGTTTCCGCAAGCAGAGCGACCTTTCTTGATATGTGCTGGGGGGGCGCTCTATCCGGATTCAGAGGCGTACGAAGGTGAATTGCGAGAGCGAATCACCGCGTGGGATCTGGGCGAAGACGTGCGGTTGCTCGGCGCCGTCGACGATGTTGCAGGCATCTACGCTGCCGCCGACGTACTGCTTCACCCTGTCTTGCATCCGGAGGGACTCGGGCGCGCGGCCATTGAGGCTCAGCGCGCGGGTGTACCGGTGGTGGCGTCGCGACTCGGGGGAATGCTCGAAGTCGTCGCCCACGATGAAACGGGTCTGCTGGTCGAGCCGAGTCGGCCGGACCAGATTGCGGATGCGTTGCGTTCGCTTCTGCGGAACACGGCGTTATCCGCTCGGCTCACAAATGCAGCGCGCGTGAGTTCGCGACGCTTTGATCCTGCGGAGCATGCGCAAGCCATGATGCGGTTCTATCGAAGGGTGCTGCTCCGATGAAGATCGCGCACGTTTTCAAAGACGCCTATCCACCGCTGATTGCCGGGATCACGCGGTACGTGCACGACGTTGCGGCAGCAAGCGTCGCGCAGGGACACGAGGTGGAGATCATCGTCGCGGGAGTGAAGCGAACGCGCCGGGATGTGATGGCGGATGGTACGGTGATCCTTCGATGCGGCGAGTGGGCGCGGGCGCTCTCGATGCCGCTGTCGCCACGCCTTGTCAGCGAAGTGCGCGCCGCTAGCGCCGACGTTCTGCATGTGCACATGCCGAATCCGATCGGCGAGTTGGGCGTTGTTCTGCGGCGGCCCGGAACAGCCGTCGTCGCAAGTTTGCACGCGCAATTGGGGCGTCAGCAGGTGCTGGAGGGCGCGTACCGGCCCCTTCGATCCGCGCTGCTGCGGCGTGCGTCGACTGTCTTGGTGGCCAGCGAGCCAATGATGAAGGTCCCGGAGCTGGCCGGCTTTGCCGAAAAGACAAAGATCCTGCCGTACGGCGTTTCCCCGGGGCTCATTGCGCGCCGGAACCCGTCGCGCGATGACTCTGCGCTACGGGCGTTGTTCGTGGGCCGGCTCGTGTATTACAAAGGGCTCGACATCCTGTTCGACGCGCTTGAACAGCTTCCGGACGTGCGGCTGACAGTCGTCGGAGAGGGGCCAAGTCGGGATGATGTCGAGCGGCGAGCGCGCGTGCTTGGAGGCAGAGTCACTCTAGCCGGGCGGCTGTCCGACGCAGATCTCGGGCAGGCCTACGCAACCCATGACGTACTCGTGCTTCCGTCCGTTTCGCGGGCGGAGGCGTTCGGGCTTGCCGCGACCGAGGCAATGGCCAATGGGCTCCCGGTAGTAAGCACTGCTCTTGGTACCGGAACCGATTGGGTGAATCGCGATGGAGTCACCGGCTACGTGGTCGCTCCCGGGGACGCGCACGCGCTCGCCGACGCGTTGCGAAGACTTGAGTCCGAACCCGAGACGAGAAGGCGTTTGGGAGAAGCTGGGATGGCGCGCGCAGCGGAGACGTTCTCGTTTGTTCGCCATGTGAAGGCGCTCCATCAGGTCTACGGAGAGGCGGTCGGCCGTGGGTGAGGCGTCGTTGATCGTCGGTGCGAGCGGATACGTTGGACGAGCCGTACTCGCGCGGCTGCGTTCTGCGGGCGTTGACGCGGTGGCTGCTGTCAGGAGTGACGCGCAGGACCTCGGGGAGCGGATCCTTCTCGACTCCCAGTCCTCACTCGATCGAGCGCTTGCTTCCGACCGCTTTTCGCAAGTAGTGCATCTTCCTCAACTCACGCGCGACGACGTGGACTGGGTGATCGACCGAGTTGACGGCCCGCGCTGGGTCGTTTTCTCTTCGGCGCAAGTTGCGTCGACTGTCCCTGCGCCGGGAACCAGTCTCGCTCGCGCCCGCGAACAGCGAGTGCTTGGACGCGGCGGAATTGTGCTGCGCCCCACGATGATCTTTGGGCGCGGGACAGACCGTAATCTGACGCGAACGATTCGTTTCCTCAGGCGGTGGCGCATACCGATCCTTGTCGGGGACGGGACGCAGAGGATCGACCCGGTGCACGTTGATGACGTTGCCGATCTCATAGTGAATCTGTCGGGCCGGACGGGCAGGCCGGACTTGTACGAGATTGGCGGGGGTTGTCCGACACCTGTGTGCGAGTTGTTGGCGACCCTGTGTGAGATTCTCGGCGTCCGGGGTGCCCAGATTCGAGTTCCGCTGTCCGCGCTGCGCTTTGCAGCACGCGCGGCACGCGTTGCGGGGCTTCGACCCGATCAAGTTCTCCGGCTGGTTGAGGACAAGACCGCGGACGATTCCGCGGCACGCGCGAGTCTGGCTTGGTTCCCTGCGCCCCTGCCGCATCGTCTTGAGCAGGCAGTGGCGGAGGCACTAAGTAGACGATAGTCCGCTCTGCAATTCGCGGGTCTCGGAGACTTCGCCTCGGGCTCGTTAGGCGCGCCCGAAAAGGATGACCTGGTACGGAGCCTTGCCGAACCTCCGGAGTTCCTTCATGCCGCGCGCGCGCGCCGACGCAAGAACGAGATCCGGTCGCAACCCGAAAGGCGTATAGAAGGCTATGTCGAAGTACTCGCGCTCCCAGTCGACGCGCCCCGCATAGTACGAGCACTCCTGGATGCATTCCTCCGGTGGGTAAGGCCCAAAGACGTGAAGCGGGCGGTCCACGTGATCAAGGACAGGGTAGGCGAGGCGTTCGGTCACAGGCCATGGCGCAAGGATGACGCTGTCTCTGTGACGGTTTTCCAGGTATGCCGCCGCTTCGCGTTCGGCCGCGACGAGGCGCGTGAAAGACATGTTCGAGTCGAGAGGCATCCAGCGGCCGGGAGTTGCGAACCATTGCGTTGCCATCAACAGCGCGACCCCGCCAGCGAGCAAGGGGAGGTGCTTGGGCTTCTTCAGCGCGCGGTCGGCGAGGCCTGCCGCAAGCACAAACAGAAGAGGGTAGAGCAGGAGGTTGTACCGGGGCAGATTGCCAAAGAGGGAGTGAAAGGGAACGAGGACTGCGACGGCTCCGGCGATGAAGATCTCCTCGGGGCTGAACTGCGGGACGCGGCGATTCCTCTTCGTGCACTCGCGACGAAAGATCACGGCGAGCGCGGCAAGAACTCCGGCCAGGACGACGACCTGTCCATTTGCCACGAACATCTGGTAGAAGCTAATCGCGACCGCAGCGACAAGGTGTCGGATGACGCCCCCAGCCCCGAACTGGGATGTCAACAAGATAGACCCGAACTCCGCGACGCGGTCCGGGGCGCTATGGCGAATGCTGTCGAACGCGAGCCAAGCGGCCAATCCAAGAATGGGAAGTGCGAATGCAGATGCACTCAGGGCGCGTCGCATTCTGCCCGTGGCCGGACTTGTCCAGTACGCATATCCGGCCATGCAGATGAGCAGGACCGCCCCGGACTCCTTTGAAAGGACCATTCCCAGTGAAAGCAAGATGGCGGTCTTCCGACGACCAGCGAAGAGGCAGTCCACCGCTGCGACGGCGAAGACGGTCTGGAACACCTCTGGGTAAGTCTGGCCCGACAGGCTGAAGAACAGCGGAGAGGCGGCGAGCATGATGGCGGCCGACAGTCCGACGCCTCGGCCGTAAAGCCGCGCGGCGCATCGCCAGGTCAGCACGAGCGTCACGCACGAGATGGCGACTGTCAGCAGATGTGCGGCCCATTGGTGTGCGCCCAAGGCTCGCCAAACGAGTGCTACAGCTTCGAACGGGAGGGGAGGGTGGGGGTAGCTGCGGTACGTCAGCGGTATCGGGTAGAAGTTGTTCCTGAGGATATCCGCGGAAGTGTTTGACCAAGTTTGTGCGTCCCAGAAGTCGGCTACCCCGAGCGCAGGCAGTTTCGCAATGAAGTACGCCGCCACCAAAAGGATCGGGGCGATACCAACTGCTCGCTCGGCTGGCTTGGGCCGGGTTATCGTCCGCATCGACTGGAAGGAAGCATGACGGCGCGTGGCACTCGTGCGAACGATTCGCGGTGAGCGCGTGGATGCAAAGGCTGGAGCCACCGCGGACGCCTCGCGCTATCGGGCACTGTATCCCCCTTGTGGCCAAACTGCGCTTTCAAGTGCAGTGGGTCGAAGGCGTGAGGATAACACCTCCGGCGGAGCCGATGAGGCTGGGCAACGAAAAGGACGCGCGTCTCGCGCGGTGTCGTTCGCGAGGTTGCTCGCTGGGCTTTTTGCGGTCTCCTGGGCGGCATGGGACGGTTTGATAAGATCCTTCGCCTGCGCCGTCTGGTGGACGGAAACGGGGCAGTGCGCGCGCACCGTGAGTGTCCTTGAAATCGTGAGGTGTGGAACATGCAGGCGGTGATTCTGTGCGGCGGGCTGGGGACGCGAATGCGCGAGGAAACGGAATTCCGACCCAAGCCCATGGTGGAGATCGGCGGCAGGCCGATCCTGTGGCACATCATGAAGACCTACGCCCACCATGGGATCACGGAGTTCGTGCTGTGCTTGGGCTACAAGGGATCGATGATCAAGGACTACTTCCTCAACTACGAGACGACAAGCAACGACTTCACGGTGCGCCTGGGTCGAAAAGACAGAATCCACTTTCACGGTGCACACAACGAAGGTGATTGGAGCGTCACGCTCGTCGATACGGGTCCGGACACCAATACCGGTGGACGCGTCAAGCGGATTGAGCCCTTCATTAATGGAGACCGGTTCCTTGTTACGTACGGCGACGGGGTCGGGGACGTCGATATTTCGGCGACCGTCTTGCACCACGAGTCGCACGGCAAATTGGCGACCGTCAGCGTTGTTCGTCCGATAACGCGCTTCGGGATTGCCGACTTGGACCCCAGCGACCGTGTGCTCAGTTTCCGAGAGAAGCCGGTGAGCGAGGATTGGGTGAGTGCCGGCTTCTTCGTATTCGAGCGAGGCGTCTTCGAGTACCTGGACGATGACTGCGTGCTCGAAAAGGAACCGTTTGAGCGCCTTTCAAAGGATGGTCAGGTTGCGGCGTATCGGCACCACGGGTTCTGGCATCCGATGGACACATTCCGCGAGCTACAGATGCTTGCCGGGATCTGGGAGACCGGGGCTGCGCCATGGAAGGTGTGGTCGTGACTGGGGTCTTGGGGACCTCCTTCTGGGGCGGCAAGCGTGTCCTCGTCACCGGGGCGACCGGCATCGTCGGTTCCTGGCTGGTTGGAGCCCTGCTCGATTCCGCGGCACACGTGGTCGCGTTGGTGCGGGACGACGATCCTCAGTCCGAGTTGTTCCGGAGCGGACGCGTGCTGAACTTGAGCATCGTGAGCGGCTGTTTGGAGCACGAAGAAACTGTAGAGCGGGCAGTCAACGAGCACGAGGTGGACAGCGTCTTCCATTTAGGCGCCCAGACAATCGTATCGACAGCCCAGCGTTCGCCAGCGCCGACGTTCGAGTCGAACATTCGGGGGACGTGGAATGTGCTTGAGGCGTGTCGGCGCCTAGATGGCTTGGTGCAAAGGGTAGTCGTTGCTTCCAGCGACAAGGCGTATGGCCCTCAGACGAGCCTGCCGTACACCGAAGACACCCCACTCGCTGGCGTTCACCCGTACGAAGTGTCCAAGTCTTGTGCAGACCTCATCGCGCAGAGCTACCACAGGGCCTACGGGCTTCCAGTTGGAATCGCCCGCTGCGGCAACATCTATGGGGGCGGTGATCTGAATTGGAGCCGAATCGTTCCCGGCACAATTAGATCTCTACTCAATTCCTCTCGTCCCATCATACGGAGTGACGGAACGTGCCTTCGCGACTACCTGTTTGTGGATGATGCCGTTTCGGCGTACCTGACCCTCGGGGCGGCCCTCGCGGATCGGAGCATCCACGGACATGCGTTCAATTTCAGCGCGGAGTCGCCGTTGACCGTGATGGAGATCTACAGAGAGATCTGCGCGGTGGTCGGTCAAGATGTGACGCCTTCTGTGCTCGGAACGGCAAGTGGAGAGATCCAGCATCAGTATCTGTCCTCGGAGAAGGCTCGCTCTCTCCTCGGATGGAAGCCTCGCTTCTCGCTTCAGGAGGGACTTATGGCCACCGTTGCCTGGTACCGCGAGTTCTTCTCGGCAGAAGGGAAGACTTGATGTCGGGGGAGTCCCCCTCCGAGATGCGTGCGGAGATTCTGGCTTTGGTTGCGCGGTTCGCTTCAGCGCAGTTCGAACAGTCGGAGTTCATCCCGGGGGAATCTGCAGTACCTGTTTCTGGACGCGTGTTCGATCGCTCCGAGGTTGTGACGCTTGTCGATGCTGCGCTGGATTTCTGGCTCACGACGGGGCGGTTTGCTGCGCAGTTCGAGGCGGCGTTCGCCGGCCTTTTGGGGCGCCGCCATGCCATCCTGTGCAATTCGGGTTCATCGGCGAATCTCCTGGCTCTGTCGGCGCTCACTTCCCCCAAGCTCGGGGAGCGTCGTCTTCGTCCCGGGGATGAGGTAATCACTGTGGCGGCGGGGTTCCCGACGACGGTCAATCCGGTCGTTCAGAACGGACTTGTACCTGTGTTTGTGGATGTTGAACCGCTGGAGCGGGGGACATACAACATTGATGTGCGCGCGCTTGAGGCTGCCGTGTCTTCTCGAACTCGCGCCATCATGGTTGCGCACACATTGGGTAATCCATTTCGCGTCAACGATGTGCTGGGTTTCGCCGAGGCGAACGAGCTCTGGTTCGTGGAGGACAACTGCGACGCCCTTGGTTCGGAGTTCGGAGGACACCTGACTGGTACGTTTGGAGACCTTGCCACATCCAGCTTTTATCCGGCGCACCACATCACCATGGGTGAGGGCGGCTGCGTTGTGACGGATCGCCCGCTGCTCAAGACCCTGGTCGAGTCCTTCCGCGACTGGGGGCGCGACTGCTGGTGTGAGCCCGGTGCGGAGAACACCTGTAAGAAGCGGTTCGGGTGGGGACTTAGCAGTCTGCCGAAGGGATTCGATCACAAGTACACGTTTTCGCACGTCGGGTACAACTTGAAGCTTACAGACATGCAAGCGGCCGTTGGGGTCGCCCAGCTGGAGAAGCTGTCGCAGTTCACTGCCGACCGGCGGGCCAATTTCGAGTTTCTGCATTCAGAGCTGGTAGGCCTCGAGGACGCGATCATTCTCCCCACAGCAACACCGGGCGCAGAACCAAGCTGGTTCGGGTTTCCGGTCGCCATTCGAACGCGCGCTGGTCTGTCGCGCGAGAAGGTCGTCGCGTATCTCGAGGCCTCGAACGTCAAGACCCGGATGATCTTCGCCGGCAATCTCACCCGCCAGCCGGCCTACGAAGGGGTGCCCTACCGAGTCGCAGGATCGCTCGAGAACACCGACGCCGTGATGGATCACGCTTTTTGGGTGGGGCTCTATCCTGGCTTGACGGAGAAGATGTTGATGCACACGGCGAAGACTCTTCGGGAGGCCGTTGGGGCGCGGTGACCGCTGGTTTCCGCGTCACCGACTTGTTACGAACTGTGGGAGGCTTGCAGCATGGCCATAGGTTCTCCGAAGCGTAAGCTCGTGTCGATCATCATTCCGGCTCGGAATGAAGAGGAGAACATCCCTCGAGTCGAGAAGGAAGTCACCTCAGCGCTCGCGGGTCTTGATTACGACTTCGAGTTCATCATCGTCGACAACGCGAGTACTGATCGAACGCGCGCTTTGGCGCTGGATCTGTGCGCCCGCGACGATCGTTGGCGGTATGTGCGATTCAGCCGAGACTTCACCGTCGAGGCGTCGATGACCGCGGGGTACCGTCTGGCGCAAGGCGATGCGATGGTAGTGCTCTACTCCGACTTGCAGGATCCTCCGGAGGCGGTGACGCGACTCCTTGCCAAATGGGAGGAAGGTTTCGACGTTGTCTACGGAGTCCGAACGGTTCGACCCGGCGATGCCAGATGGCGAAACTTCCTCGTTGACAAGGTCTACAGGACTATCCGGCGTCTGTCGGATCCTCCAATCCCGAGAAACGCGGGAGATTTCAGGCTGATCTCTCGCCGCGTGCGCGATGCGCTCAATGAATGCGGCGAGTACAACAGATACATGCGGGGACTGATTTCCTGGCTTGGCTTTCGGCAGGCGGGTGTCGAGTACGAACGCCGTCCCAGACTCGCTGGAAAGAGCAATGCGCCTTTCTGGGATCTGGTGTCTTTCACGTTCAATGCTGTGACGAGCTTCTCTCTTAAGCCTCTTCGAGTGTTTACTGCTGCCGGGTTCGTGCTGCTGGGCCTAAGCGTAGGCGCCATTCCTGTCTACGTGGGGTTGTTCTTCGCGGGTCACCCGCCGGCAGGCATCACGACGGTCATCATTCTGCTGCTCTTCGCAATCGGTCTCAATAGTCTCGGAGTGGGAGTGCTCGGGGAATACCTCGGACGTACGTACGCCGAAACGAAGAGGCGTCCCCTTTATCTGATCGAGGAGGTAGTCAACATTGGCGAATGGAATGACGCGTCGCCGGCGACTCGTGGCGGGCCGCCGCGCTTGTCCATTTGAGCAGGGCTAGGGTTCTTGGGAGCCGGACCTCTGCGCCGATGGACAGGGTTCGGACCGGAGGCGGCCCGCTACGGCGGCCGCGATATCCGGGGGAGTCAAGCCCGCGAGTTTCGTCAGATGCTCCTGTGATCCGATCCGCCCCTCGGTGCTCCGACTGAACGCGAATGACAGGCAAGGGGTGGGGTGGGCCCCAAGGGCCGAAGTGATCGCAGAATAGAGTCCTCCGACATCGGAGTGATCCTCAACGACTGCAAGAAGGCCGGTATTCGTGGCAGCAGCTCTCACTGCTGCGGTGTCGAGCGGCTTGACCGTATGCATGCTCAGTACTCGTGCTGCTATACCTTCGTCGGACAAGATATCGGCGACCGCGACGACGGTGCGCAGCATCCCTCCGGTGCTGATGAGCGTGACGTCACCACCCTCGCGTAGCGCGATAGCGGTGCCGAGGCGGAAGTCGGGCTCACCCTGATGCACGACCGCCTCGCCCCCCCGTCCAAGACGCAAATAGGATGGACCCGAGGATTCTGCCAGGGTGCGGGTCGCAAGTCGGACCTCGATGGGATCGCCGGGCGCCACTACCGACAGGTTGGGCATCGCCCGCATGACGGCGAGATCCTCGAGTGCATGGTGTGTGTACCCGGCCGATCCGTACGCGACACCCCCCCCCACGGCGACTATGTTGACGTTGAGGTTGTGGTAGCAGACGTCGTTGCGAATCTGTTCGAGGCACCGAATGGTCGAGAAGTTAGCGATTGAGTAGGTGAACACGGTCAGTCCCGACATTGCGAGACCTGCTGCGATCCCCGTCATGTTCTGCTCGGCAACGCCGACGTTGACATAGCGATGTGGGAACCGGGCCGCGAAGACCTCGAGGACGGAATAGCCGAGATCTCCAGTCAGCAGCCAAATGGTCTCGTCGCGCTCGGCGAGTTCAACCAGGGTCTTGATGAATGCTGACCTCAACGGTTTGCCCCCCCGAGTTGCGCAAGAGCCTCGGCGAGTTGGGTCGTGTTGGGCGACTTGTAGTGCCACTCTATGAGTCCCTCCATAAAGCTGACACCCTTGCCCTTGATGGTGTGCGCGATAAGGACGCTCGGCTTTCCCGGCTTGAACGGAACGTCGGCCAAGGTGTCGAGGAGGTCCTGGTGTACGTGGCCTCCGACTTCCCGCACCGCCCACCCAAAGGCGCTCCACTTCTCAGCAAGCGGTTCTAGGTTGAGAACGTCATGAACCGAACCGAAACTCTGGAGCTTGTTGTAGTCGATGATCGCGATAAGGTTGTCCAATTGATGGTGCGGCGCGAAGAGTGCTGCCTCCCAGGTGGAGCCCTCATCGCACTCGCCGTCGCTTAGCATTACGAATACCCGATGCTGCGATTCGTTTCGCTTGGCGGCCAGGGCCAATCCGCATCCGATGGGGAGCCCATGGCCGAGCGCGCCGGTTGAGACTTCAACTCCGGGGACTCCCCTGCTCACCACATGCCCAGCGAGTGTTGAACCGTCCTGGCAGTAAGTGCGCAGGCGTTCCACGGGAAAGAAGCCTAGTTCTGCGAGGACGGCGTAGACGGCTGCTGCACCGTGGCCCTTGCTGAGCACGAATCTGTCGCGATCGGGCCAGTCTGGGCGGTCGGGATCGACTCGCAAGATTGATCCGTAGAGAACGGCGAGCAGATCCGCCATCGACAAGCACGTGCCGATGTGCGACGAGTTGGCCGCATGGGTCATCTGGAGGGCATGGCAACGTATGCGACGAGCCAACTGCTCCACGGCCTCATGCATGGGGCGGAGGATACCAACAACTGCTGCACCCGGGGGAGCAAAGGCTTCCTCGGGTGCCCGTCGTCGGCCGGGGGCGTCTCCGGGCTGGGTCGAACCGCCGTGTTGTTAGGGTGGCAGTGATGCAGTCGGATGATGTCGGTTGGTATGCTCTATTCAGCGGTCGCGTGCCGAGGTTCTACTCGCAGGCCGATAGGAGGCAAGCGGAGTTGTGATCGGCGATCGAACCGAGATGCCGCGATGATGTTGGACGCCCTGCCTGCGGGATACTCGGTGATTCGCGAGGATGTGGAACGCATCGCGAATGGCATCGGCGTGGCGGCCGCCGGACTGGCGGGCCGGAGGCTTTTGCTGACAGGCGCAAGCGGCTTCCTCGCTGCGTATATGGCCGACACCATTGCTTGGCTCAACGACAACGTGTTGGATGAGCCTTGCACGCTTGTGGCGATGGTGCGCACTCCCGTCGTGGACGGAGGGCGTCTTGGCCACTTGCTAGGCAGGGAAGACATTTGTTTCATCACTCAGGATGTGTCGAGTCCTACCCAGATTCAGGGAAACGTTAACTTCGTCGTGCACGCGGCGTCGAGGGCGTCGCCTCGCAAATACCTCGAAGATCCACTGGCCACGATCGATGCGAATGTCTCGGGCACGAGGCATCTTCTAGAACTGGCCCGCGAGCGAGAGTCCGAGAAGTTCTTGTTCTTGTCGAGTGGCGAGATCTATGGGAACCTTGTCGGCACGCAGATCCCTATCGCGGAATCTGTTCCTGGTCGGATCGACTGCACCGGAGAGAGAGCTTGTTACACGGAGTCAAAGAGGCTTGGGGAAACGCTCTGCATGGTCTACTGGCGCCGTTTTGGGGTTCCGGTTTCGATTGTCAGGCCGTTTCACGTGTACGGACCGGGTATGGCTGCCGGGGATGGACGCGTCGTGGCGGAGTTCCTCGAGAGTCGTGCCGCCGGAACGCCGATCCGGTTGCTGAGCGACGGTTCGGGTGTGAGGGCATTCTGCTATATCTCGGACGCGACGACCGCCATGTTCGCCGCGTTGCTCGGCAGTGTGCGAGGTGAGGCGTTGAACGTCGGTGATGACCGGGAACCGATCGCGATGAGGGATCTGGCGGAGATGATCGCACGGCTCGAAGAGCCTGCGGTGCCGGTGGTTCGCGAGGGCCGAGACACGGCCTCGCATCTCCGCGAATCGCCTTCGTGGGTATGCCCTGACGTCGGAAAAGCACGCCGGCTCCTGGGCTATTCCCCAAAGGTCGGCCTTCAGGATGGACTAGTTAGAACTCTTGCGTGGTATAGAGAATGCGCGTCGGACCGGTCGGTACCGTGAGCGACGTAGATGCTCTGCGGAAGGCCGGGGCCCGTACGAGAGCGGACTGCCGGATTTGCGGGTCCGCGGAGGTGTCCCCGTTCATCCGGCATGAGTCTCTTCCTGTGGCCGGGATGTATCTGTCGGCCAATGATATAGAACCCGAACCGCTGTTCCCGTTGACGGTGGGATTCTGTCGCTCTTGTGGGCTGGTTCAGCTAGGTGAGGTCATTCCTGCCGAGTTCTATTCGTCATACCGGTTCACCGGGTCGGGATCATCGTCGTACAGAACCCACGTCGAACAGGTAGCTGACGCTCTCGTGGACGAGTGGGGACTTGACCGTAAGCGCATAGTCGAGATCGGGTGCAACGATGGCTATTTGTTGAGGATGCTCAAGGAGAGGGGTCGCAACAAGGTATTCGGCTACGAACCTGCTGTAGACCTAGCTCAATCCTGCGAAAGACAGGGCATCGACGTCGCTGCCGAACTGTTTGGCCCAACGACGATCGGGCTGTGTCCCCTTGCGCCGGTGGACGCGGTCATCTTTCGCCACGTCCTCGAACATATTGACGACGTTCATGCGTTTCTTGGCGCGGTGCGGAGCATCTTGCGAGGACCGGGATCGCTGGTGGTTATTGAGGTTCCCGACATGGGCGCCATCCTAGGGAACCGGCTTTACTCGAACTTCTATCATGAGCACCTGTCTTACTTCTCGCGCGATAGCCTTTCGGCTCTCCTCGCCCAGCATGGGTTTGTGCCGAGGATATGGAAGCGGGTCCCGATTCATGGGGGTTCACTTCTGGTTGTGTGTGAGGCGTCAGGCGCCCACACCGATGCCGCAGTTGTTCCAGACCGGCAGGTGACCTTTGCGGATTGCGAGGAGTTCGCCGGGGCTTCACGCCGGTATTTCGATAGCGTTGGGAGCTTCGTGCGCAATGAGCGTCGGCGGAAAGTAGTTCTAGCGGGGTACGGCGCTGCGCACCGAACAGTTGTTACCTGCAGCTTGGCTGGACTTGGCTCGGACGACGTCGCGTTTCTCGTGGACAGGAATCCGTACCTGCATGGTTTTGTTGTTCCTGGTGCGCGGATCCCGATTTACGGTCCTGCGAGACTGTCGGAGTCGCCCCCCGACGCCCTCGTGCTCTTCGCCACCTCATTCGAGGAGGAGATTGTCCGCGAGCAGCAGGCATTCGCCCGTGATGGAGGACGGTTCGTGTCGATCTCAGCGGAGCCGAAGTTCATTTGAGGTAGACGTTTAGCGCTTGGCACCGGCGGTCGGTGGGGACTGCCGGGCAGAGTTGCGTCCACGATGGCTGTGCCGGCTCTACGACGCGGGTTACTCGCGTTCGCCATCACCTCGTGAGCCATGGGTCCGAAGGGACCAGCCAGCCCTTGGGACGATGTCTGCCCAGGACAGGTCGGATAGCGGATAGCGTAGCAGTGCCTCGCGGGGATCCAGGATTCCGGGAAGCGCTTGACTGCCCACTGCTCGCCATCCGGTGGCCGGCGTCACATGGGGTCGGTCTTCGATGCGCCGGGCTCGCGTCGTCGGTTGGTAAGAGGCTCTTCTCCGGAGGTGCAGTCCGTACGCGCGCTCGGCCAGCGCGTCAGGAGCGAGCGCCAGGATGATGCGCGCCCGGGAGCGAACCAAGTCTCTGAGCGAAGAGGATGTGTCCCCTCCGACGAGTTGGCTGACATAGTGGCCCTCCTCGGCGTGATGGCGAAAGACGTTCGCCCAAGTCCACTGAGGGGAAGTGACTGCGTCGAAAGTGCCGGTGGAAAGTGCCCCAACCGCCGCGCGAGCAACCGCGTCCGCCAGTGTCGCAACAAACACAGTGTTCGACGGGCGCGCACCGCAGTCTGGGAGCATCACGCTACCGTGCCGCAGTGCGGTCATGATCTCGACAGACTGGGGTTGGAGCGGGCCGAGCGCGTGGCCGATTCGCAGGATTGTTAGAAGCCTACTGGTGCCGATAGCGCCGCGGCGAGCGACGCGCTCGAGGCTCAGCTTTTCCCAACCGTAGGCGTCCGGTACCCGCAGGGCGATCTCGGGGGCATAGACCATGATTGTGCTTGCGGTAATGACGTGGGCCCCCGCCGGGGCGGAAACCACGCAGTTGCGCACGACGGCTCGGTTCGCGAGAGCCTCCGACCTGCTGCGCGGCGCACGGTACGCAAGCTGGAAGACGACGTCACAGTCGGCCAGAGCAGCCTTCGCTTGAGCCGGGTCTGCGACATCGGCGTGGCGACAGGTCACGCCGCATAGGCGCAGGAATGCCGAACCTGAGGGGTTCCTGCAGATCCCAACGACATCGAGGTTCTCGCGACCGCTCAGGCGCAGGGCAAGCTCGCCCCCGATCCTCCCGTTGGCCCCAACGATCGCCACGCGCCCGGTCATCGTCTTGCGTTTGTGTAGATGGCCTCGATGAGATCGACGGTAGGTAGGTAGCCCGTCGGATTCGGACAGGCCGCAGGTTGTCCATGCTCGGGGAGAAGGATCGACCACATCGCGGATATCGCCTCCCACGTTGTTGCCGGACCGGGCGAGAGGACGAGGTCCTCTGGGTTCACTTCACTTTGCGCGCGCGTGACGATGAGACGGTCTTGCGGTTGCGTGCCGACGTGGAGTGCTCCCCTCTCGAACTCGACGCGGAACTCCCGGCCCAATTCTCGCAGCCAGCTGAGTTCCACGCGGAGTTCAACCTCTGAGGGGCCACCAACCATGCGCGCGCGGAGCGAGACGTCGCGGTCGATTCCGCCGTCGAACAGGACTCGCTGTTCCAGGATTTCGGCCGAAGTTGATTCCGTGAGTTGGAAGGCCAAGTCGATGCCGTGGCAGCCGAGATCCATGAGAATCCCACCGCCAGCGATGGCCGCATTGTCACGGAAATCTGATGATCTGCCTGTGGCCATTGTCCGCGAGCCCTCTCGCACCACAATCCGCTTCACGGCTCCGAATTCCCCAGAGTTCGTCAGCACCCGCAGCTTGCGGAAGGCAGGATGATGGCGGCGCTGGAAACCGCAGATCAACGTGTGGCCGGCGTACGCGGACACGATCGAGCGCGCTTCGTCGCGTGTTCGAGCAAATGGTTTCTCTAGGAAGATGCGGCTGCGCCTTTGGGTCAGTTCTCGGTGGTAGGACTCACGTGCACCTACGGGCGCTGCTAACAGAATGGCATCGACGTCGGGAAGGTCGACGAGATTGCCAGATTCGATGAGAATCGCATCCACCCGGAAGCGGCTCCTGGCTTTGTCAACGCAGGGACGCGCAATGTCTGCGACCCACAGCACGCGCACATCTTTGCGGTTCAACAGCACTGGAAGATGGATATCGAGCACAATTGCGCCGACGCCCACAATGCCGACTGAGTACTTCGCGCCACGGAGGCGAGTCATGATCCGCCGCCTGAATAAGGTCTAGGCTGCTCGCCAGGTTCAGGAGACGGATCTCTGCCGAGCAAGCTTTCCGAGCGCGCCCGCTTGAGGGATGCCCCAAAAGAAAACTCGGTCTCGAACACTCGCCGGCCGTTGTGTCCCAGGCGTACGGCAAGATGGTGGTCCTCGAGAATCCGTCTGACGTGATCGGCGAATGCCTCGGGTTCGTCCGCGACCAGAAGGTCTTCGCCGGGACGGACGGGAAGGCCGTCAATGAGCCTGGATGTTCCGACGACCGGGCGACCGCAGGCGAAGCCCTCAACGAGTTTCAACGGCAGGCCGCCTCGCACATGAATTGGAAACGCAAGCACAGAGCACGAGCGAAGGAAGGCCGCTGAGTCTGGAACTGGACCGAGGACTTCAACTCCGGGAATGGACCTGAAGCGTTTCGCCAGGTCGGTGGGCAACCCGGCGCCCGCCAGCGCCAGGCGAGTCTGTGGCCGGGCGGCGCGCAACGGGGGAAACACCCTGTCTACGAGATAGGTTGCAGCGTCCAGGTTCGGTCGGGAGGAGTAGGTTCCGATGAAACCAACGGGACCTACAACCCGGGTGTTGAGGGGTTCCACTTCGTGTTCGTCAATGGTGTTTCCGGTGACGAACACGCGAGCGGATGGGAGGAGTCGCCGAAACTCAAGGGCCTCTGTGGAAGTTGTCGCCCATATTTCGTCGCACGCGGGCAGAAACAGCCGCTCTTGAGTCCTGCTTGCCGCATGGTTGACGAGCAGGCCGGGAATTCGGGCGGGTGATCCCCGACCGTATGAGAGCAACTTCCGCGTGAGTTGCGACAGGACGTCTACCGCATCACCGATTACGGAAACCCCTTGCTGCGCAATAGCGGGAGCGAGGTGGAGGAGCGACGTGGGGAGCACGACAACGTCGATTCGCGTTTCTCCAACGGCCTCAACGAGCTTCGCACGCGCGCCGGCCAGGTCGTAGGGAATCGAGAAGGGGTAGACCGCCGAGGGGCGTCCGCAGAGCGCGCCGAGGGCCATCCCGGCACGCAGCGCGATACGTTGAGTAACTGGGATGTTCTCGTATTCGTGCCTTGGTCCTGCGTCAACAACGCCGTCGCAGAGGCTGGCAAGCGATTGGATGTCTGACCGATCGGCTGTGGAGAACACGAAGGCATGGCTCTCGCATCCGAGAGCGCGGATGAGACGCAGGTTGGCGACCTGTCGAAGATGGAGGCCCGTTACCGGCGGAACGGGAACGTCGAGCAGAACTGTTAGAACGCGATGGCGGCGTGGTGGAGTCATATGGCGGCAACCAAATAAGGGAAGGTTTCGAACCGCCCAATTGAGACGGCGACATTGCCCTGGCTGCAGTCTGGGGCACGGCTTGGCTTCCGAGCAGAGGCCGACGAGCGCGTGATTCCGCACGAGAGGAAGCGCTCATCACTGTTCGCATGCACAATTGGACTATAGCGTTTTGTCGGACACGCATTTGGTTGCGAGTTGGCGCAGGTTGTCGGACGGACCGGTTAGCGGACCGGCGTACGGTGTCCCACGGCTGGGTGATCGGACACGCGCCCGGACGCAGGAGTAGCCTATACTTCGTTTTTCGTCTGACATTCGGGACCCTTCGTCGAGCCAGTCGAAGATTCGCAAGGAGGATCTTCTGGAAGCTCTTGAGTTGCGGGACTACTTCAGGATCGTCTGGCGCGCGCGCTGGCTGATCCTCGCTTGTACGGTGGTTGCTGCCGGACTCTTCTTCTGGCGGGCCCACACGGCGGATCCGAGTTATCAGGCCACGTCTCGTCTGTTTATCGGCCCGAGGGCCGTCGAGCAAACAGACCTATCGACCGCGATTGAAGAACTGAATTTCTCCCGGGAGTTCATATCCTCCTACGCCGTGCTGCTCCGAAGCCGGACACTGGCGGAGCGGGTCGTTGCGAAGGAACATCTGGATTCGTCTGGGAGTGGACTGGCGGATCGGATTCAAACCCGGGTTGTTCCCGACACTCGGATCATTGAGGTCTCGGTAACCGACAGTAGCGGCCGCAGGGCTGCCGTCCTTGCGAACACTGTTGCTGAGACGTTCGTCGAGATGCAGCAGGAGTTCGGGGGCCGCGCGGCAACCAACGCGACCGTGTTCGAGAAGGCGTTGGAGCCGACGATTCCGCTCAGTCCGCGGCCTCGGCGCGACGGCATTCTGGGCGGCATTCTCGGCGGACTTCTGGGCGTGGCAATCGCGTTCATCCGCTTCCAGTTGGACACACGCGTGCGCAGTCGCGAGGACGTGGAGCGCGCGCTCGCGCCCTTGCCGGTACTTGCGGAAATCCCCGTCGTGCCTGCCGACCAAGCGGGCAGGGTTCTGTTCCTGTCGAAGGATCCGCGTTCGCGACAAGCGGAGGCGTTCCGGAAACTGCGTACCAACGTGCAGTTCCTCTCGGTGGACAAGCCCGTCTACCGCGTCTTGGTTACCAGCCCCTACACCGGCGACGGCAAGAGCACGGTTGCGGCGAACCTCGCGGCGGCCATGGCGGCCGGCGCGCTCAAGACGCTTTTGGTGGACGCGGACTTGCGCCGCCCGACGATTGATCAGTACTTCGATCTGAAGGACAAGCCCGGTCTGACGGACGTGCTGATGGGGACGGCGTCGCCGAGTCAGGCCATCGCGAGGATCTCGCCGTACCTCGGCGTGATGCCGTCGGGACCGTTGCCGCCGAACCCTGCGGAGTTGCTCGCGGGGAGCCGCATGGTCTCGGTTCTGGACGGCCTGGCGTCGGGCACCGACGTGATCGTGTTCGACACGCCGCCCGCGTTGCCGGTGACCGACGCCGCCGCGCTGGCTTCGCGAATGGACGGCGTCATCGTGGTCTTGCGCGCCGGTCGTGTTACGCGCGACCACGCGCGCGACGCGGTCCAGGCGTTTGAGCGGGTCGGCATCCGCGTCCTGGGCATCGTGTTGAACGCCAGCGGGGGCGAGGGTTCAGGTCGAGGCGGCTACTACGGGGACTACTACGGCTACGGCGCTTACAAGAGCGCGGACGTGCCGGAGGTTACCGAACCGATCGCGGTTGAAGCGGCGGGTAACGGACACAGCGCGTCGGTGTCGGTGGACCTGCCCGCGGCCGAGCAGCAGCCTGTTGTAGCGGATTGGGATCGGCCGACCACGTAGGTGCTCGAGTAGCGTGGGGCCGCGCGCGCGCCGCATCATCGGGTGGCCGCCTACGAAGGCGAAGTTATTGCGTCTGGGTGTCGGCGTGGTCACCGTCGGCTGGATCGTCGGTGTCGCGACCAGCGCGACCGCCGCGCGCGCGGCGTACGCGGACGCAACCGCCCGGCTGGGCCCGGCCACGCAGGCCGCCGAGCGCGGAGATCAGGAGGCCCTGGAGCGAGAGCTGACGGCGGCGCGCGCCGCGGTCGGCAATGCTCAAGCGAGTCTGCGTTCGGTCTGGCTGCGACCGCTTGAGGTGATCCCGGTGCTCGGTCGGACGGTTCGCGCGGCACGTATGGTGGGGGAGAGCGCCGTAATGGGGGCCGATGCCGCCCTGGTAGGCACCCGGGCCTTGCGGGGTTTGATCTCCGGCAGTGAGGGCATTTCGCTCGATCACTTCGATCCCAAGGGCTGGGAACCGGCGCGCGCCGGCTTGACGGATGCCGAGCGGCGACTGACCCTGGCGCTGCGACAGGCGGAGAACGCGCCGGGCTCGGGGGTGTTCGGTCCCGTAGCGCGCGCGCGCTCAAAGGCCATTCGCGATCTTCGGCGGTTGAACGAGGCGACCTCGGACGCGGCGGCCGGCGCGCGCCTGGGTGCTCACGTGTTTGCCTCAGGGCGTCCCAGAGCGTTTCTGCTCGTTGTGCAGAACCTGGCGGAGGCCCGCGCTACGGGTGGTCTGGTCGGCGGGTACGCGCTATTGGAAGCCCGCGGCGGCGAGATCCACCTGAAGACGGTTGCCTCGAACGTGCAGATCCCGCCGCTGCCGATCAAGGATTCCATTCCGATGCCCAAGTGGTATCGGAAGCGCTACGACAAGTTCGCTTCGCGCGCGTACTGGTCCAACTCCACGATGGAGCCGGACTTCCGCGTGACGGGGAAGGTTCTGGCCGGGCTCTTTGAGCGACAACATGGCCGGGCGGTGGACGGGGTCATCTCGGTGGACCCGATCGCTCTGCAGGACCTGCTGCGCGCAACCGGACCGATCGCAGGTTCCGACGGCGTTCGACTCGATGGGGACACCTTCGCAAGTTTCTTCATGAACGGCGCGTACGTGAAGTACCCATCTGGAGGGACGAACGGCGACCGGAAGCAGGTGTTTGAGCGACTGGCGGTCGATGTGTGGAAGGCCGCCCTGGAGCATCGGGATGCTGCCGCTTTGTTCCGCGCTTTGGCGGACACCGCACCGCGCAGGCATCTGATGGTGTGGCTTGCGGACGCGAGCGCCGAACGTGACGCGGAGCGCCTGGACATCGCCGGGTCGTTTCGTGCACCGGGATCGTCTATCGGCGTCGTCACGCAGAACGCCTCTGCCAGCAAGATCGAGTACTACCTGCGGCGGGCATTCTCTGTGCGCGCCCAGGTGCGCGCGGCGGAGGTGTCGTGGCGCGCGCGGATCAAACTGACGAACCACGCGCCGTCCGGCGGGTTGCCGAACGTGATTCTGGGTCCCGACATGGCCACTAGCCCGGGCGCTCCGCCGGGACAAAACCACGCCTACGTCAGCGTCTATGTTTCCCCGACCGCGCGCGTTCGCAGGTTTGTCTTCGCGGGAAAGCCCGTCGACTACACGGTCGAGCACGTGCCCGGCGCTACGGTGATCTCGGCGTTCGTAGATATTCCACCTCGGTCGTCCCGGATTGCGGACGTGTGGTGGACTGAGCCGCGCACGGCCGATTCCATTTCGCTGACCGTGATGCGGCAGCCCACGGTTGCCCCCGACCGGCTCTCGGTGGAGTTCACCGACGCCACCGCAGGCAATCTCAAATGCGTCGGCTCCTTGCCCGCCGTGGGTGCTTGCAAATGGGCGGGCTTGCTGGATGGGCCGCTGGAGTTCCACGCATCGCAGGCGAAGTCGTGGTGGCGTTTCTGAGCGCACGGCGGCCTGCAATCTGGAGGGTTCTATCGGCGTGGGGGCCGGTGGCAGTCATGGCGGGCGCGATCTTCTTTGGATCGTCGCGCAATTGGCAGGGTCCGGCCGGGGGCGCTGCCGAAGTGGTCCTGGCGAAAACGGTTCACGTCATCGAGTACGCGCTGCTGTGCGCGCTGGTTCGGCGCGCGCTATTGAAGTCCGGCGCGCGCCACGTTGCCGTGCCGGCATTTGTGTTGACCGTGGCGTATGCGGCGTCCGACGAGATCCACCAGATGTTCACTCCCGGCCGCACGCCCAGTCCGATCGACCTAATCCCGGATGCGATCGGGGCGTTGTTGGCCGTGTTCATCGCCCAACGGGTGTCGCGTCGCGCCTTAGGAAAGCTCGCCGTTCGCCCGTGACCGGTCGTCCAGGAAGGCAATGATCCGGTCGGCGATCCGTAGTGCCGCGCGTCCGTCTCCGTAAGGGTTCTCCAGCGACACGTGGCGTTGATACTCAACCGGATCGGAAAGGATGCTCCGCACGGCACCGGTGATGGTGGAGCGATCTCGCCCGACGAGCGTGGACGTTCCGGTCGCCAATCCCTCGCCACGCTCAGTGACATCTCGCATGACCAGCACAGGCTTTTGCAGCGCGGCGGCCTCTTCTTGGATTCCGCCGGAGTCGGTCAGCAGAAGGTCGGCCCGCTTCATCAGGTGCACGAATGAGGTGTACGGCACGGGCTCGATGATTTGCACATTTCCCAGACTGCGCATTGCCGGACCGAAGGCCTCACGAACGCGAGGGTTCGGGTGGATCGGGAAGACGAAAAGGACGTCCGGGCTTGTTTCGGCGAGTTCGGTGACTGCGGCCCCGATCTCTTCCATAGGGACACCCCAAGACTCGCGCCGGTGGGCGGTGATGACGACGAGCCGCCGGGAGTCCGCGAGGATCGGTGCAAGAGCAGCGCCTGGCCCCGGCCCTTGCTCGAGCATCCACAAGAGCGCGTCGATCACCGTGTTGCCGGTGACAGAGATCAACTCGTCGGCGACGCCCTCTCGCAGCAAGTTGGCGCGGCTCTCGGTCGTCGGCGCGAAGTGAAGCGACGACAAAGCGGTGGCGAGCCGCCGGTTCATCTCCTCGGGGAATGGCAGGTCTGGAATGTGGGTTCGCAGCCCTGCTTCAACGTGGGCGAATGGAACGCGGTGGTAGAAGGCGGCGAGCGCCGTTACGAACACGGTGGTCGTGTCGCCTTGCCCGATCACCATGTCGGGTTGCTCGCCGGAAATCGTTCGTCCGATCGGGGGAAGGGCGCGCGCCGTCAGATCGTCCAGAGTTTGGCCGGGCGAGATCACCTCGAGTCGGTGCTTCGAAGCGATTGAGAAGGCATCCATGGTTTCGTCCAGCATTGCGCCGTGCTGGCCGACGTTGAGTGTCACAACATCGACGCCGGCGCGCGCGCGCAACTCGTGGATGACGGGCGCCAGCTTGATGCCCTCTGGCCGCGTTCCGTAGGAAACAAGGATCTTCGGCATCCGTCGCAGGCTACCAGCGCGGCGGCAGTGAGGTGAACCGGGGAAAGCAAACGGGGCAGGCGCGATGCCTGCCCCGTGCTTGGCTGGGTGGCTAGGAGGCGTAAACGCGCGCGCGTACCCCGAGAAGGAGAGTTGCTTGCGGCAAGTCCTTCTGCGCGCACAGCGCATAGAACTTGTGTACTCCCAGACTCGTAGCCCGCGGGATGGCCATGCGCTGCGAGAACGATCCCGTCGACAGCGTCTGCTTGGTGAGCAGAACCCTACCGTCGATGCGAAGGCGTACTGAGGAGTTGGGCACGCAGCCTGTACCGCGCATGTAGATGAAGTGCCCACGCACCGCCCGACCGAAGATGCGAAGGGCGTGGTGCACGTAAATGTCGGACTCGACGGATGCGGTGCTTCCGGGCGGGTAGGTGTTGTCGCACGCAACGATGAAGGTGTGCCGAGCGGCCGATGCGAAGACGGGAATGCGCACAGTGGTTCGGAAGTCGCCGGACTCGTCCGTCGTCGTTTGGCGGAGCAGAATGGATCCGATGCCCACGACCACGTCACCGTTCGGTGTGCAGCCGCCGCCGGTGACGAGGAGAACTTGACCCGCGGAAGGCGTCGAGTCGGAGAGCCCAAAGCTGAGCGCATGCGCGCTCATTGGGGTTAACCCCACCAGCGCCATCGATAGTGCGGCTACCGGCAGAACGCGGAACAACTTTCTCATACCGACCCTCCCTCTCGTTCGTGGGCTTCGGATTGAGGTCGCCTCGACCGTCGCCTTGCGCCGGACCGAGGGATTCCGAAACTTTTCCACACTTCGTATACACTCTTTCCGTTGATTGATCCAGTGTTTCGCGCTGAAAAGCCATATTGTGAGCACAAATGCACTCGAGTCGGCGGCCCGATATGTCCGTGTTGGTGATCCAACACCTCGATCCTGAGGGGCCTCATTCGATTGCGCATGCACTTAGAGCGGCCAGCGTGCGCTGGATGTTACATAGGGCCGATTGGGAGTCGGGACCGCTGCCGCGCGCGCGCGACCTCGCGGGTCTCGTCGTGATGGGCGGTCCGGCCTCGGCGTATTCCGACGAGAACTTCCCCACACGCGCGGCCGAATTGAGTCTGATTGCTGAATGTCTTCGCGCCGAGGTCCCGATTCTGGGTGTGTGTCTGGGTGCGCAATTGCTGGCGGCCGCCGCCGGCGCGCGACGCGATCCTCGGGCGCTTCGCTGCGCTGTGCTCGACGGCCGGTTGAGCCCGCGCACTCGCGCCCCGTATGATCGAGGTGCCGGTCCCAACAAAGGGAGGGGTCATGGGCGAAGAAGAAGTCCCAAAGAAGAAGGGTAAGAAGAAGAAGTGCTTCGCGATGTTGCTGGCCGCGGCAGGTGCCGCGACGGTGATCCTCAAGAGGCGCAAGGCCGCGGAGGAAGAGTCCGGTTGGGAAGAGGCGAAGCCGATTTCCTAAGGACGCGAATCAGGCTTCCGAAGCGCGCGGGTCGCACCGCGCGCTTCGTGGTATAAGCGGTCGGCGCGCACCGCGTACAATTCAAGCGACCGGGGACGTAGCTCAGTTGGTAGAGCATCGGCTTTGCAAGCCGGGGGTCGTGGGTTCGAGTCCCATCGTCTCCACCAGATTCGCGTCCACGTCCTCTTATCCGAAACACCTCGCCGCTCACCCATCCTTAGATGGTCTGCCGTGCTTCATCGCTTCGCGCGCGAGTCCGAGTCTCGAGCACTTCGAAAGCTGAGAGCGTGGCCGCGGTGTCATCAGCGAAGGGGTGCCGACCACGTCTCTATGTCGCGCGCGACCTGGTCTGCCGTGGCCTGGGGCACGCCGGACTCGCCTGCGTAGGTGGGCCACTTGCCGACGGCTTCGAGCACCTGCCCCACGATGTCCGTCGCATAGGGAACGCTGAATCGATCGCCGACCTCGGCCACGTCCGCTTTCGTGATTCCGGTAGAACGTCCGTTGACGGACATCAGGTGCTGGCGGGTCCACTTACTCGAAGGGGCGTGCGCATGCGTGACGTCGTACGCCGGGGACAAGGCCCACTCACCATCGCGTGGTAGCAAGAAGGTGAAGTTCTTCGTGTGATCGTCACAATTGGCCGCCGCGATGTTGAACACCATCCGCCGAAACGCCTCCGCGCGAGTGTCCGGACCCAATCCCAGTTGCTCGATCTGAAGGAAGAGCTGCGCGTAATCGTGAGCGCCGATCCGTCGAAAGTCGAGTTGGCCAAGGGCACACAGGGTTTGCGCGTGCACCTTGTCGCCCTCGGGGGTGCGGTCGAAGCGGCGCGTCATGAAGTGGGCGCGTCCGCCCTCCTCGAGCAAGCGGCACTCGCTCATCTCGATGCCGGCGACCGTGGCCATAAGGTGGTAGCCGTACTCGATCCGACCGAAGTTTCCAGACGCGCCGAGGTCGAAGTCGGCGCCCATCCCATCAAGCTTCAAGATCCAGTGTTCGAAACCGGGATCGGCGGCCACCTGCCCGGATCGCAGTTCGCCTGTCTCAGGATTCAGTGCGACGACTGCCTTCGCCCTGGCTCCGCCTGCGGACGTGCCGACAGCGATCAGATGCGAGATCGCATCGGCCATGCCTTCCTCGGATCGGATGTGTCCGCTGAGCGCGCTGCGCGCCGCCACGACGAGTTCCGACAAGTCGATCGCCGTCGCCTTGCGGGTCCGCGGTCCGCGGATCGGATGGAACTCGAGGGCGCCGATCCCGCGTGTTCCGAGGTATGCCAGACGGTCTAGAGGTGTGATCTGAGCAGGCTGCACACCCTCGTTCGCGAGGTACGCCGTGGTGAGAGCGTTCCCGAAGTCGTCCGGCAAGGAGTCGGCAACCATCGAGGGCAGCCGGTGGTACGTGTCGGGCGGCAAGGTCGGGAAGATGAATGGCCCCTTGGCTCGCGCTGCCGGCATCGTGGTGGGCGCAAGTTCAACGCCTGAACCGAGCCACGCAGGCGCATACTCAAACGCGTAGAACCCGGACCGGTCGTCGAGCGCTAGCGCGCCAACCCGTGAGCCCCAGCAGCGAACCTCGACAAGCCCGACCGGCTCGTACGCCATCAGGGCGCTGGACTCGAACGGAGGTCGCTTGCCCGTACCCGCACGCGCTTGCGAGGCGTCTTCTGCTTGGCCCGCAGCATCTGCATCGGGGAGACAGTCACCGCCGGTGCCAGAGTCTCGATCCAATCCGTGCGTCCAAGGGCCCGGACCACAGCGACCAGCGTCTTGAGGGAGGAACCCTTGCCTCGTTCGATGTTGGAGAGCGCTCCGATAGACACGTCCGCCAGCCCCGCGAGCCGCGCCTGGTCGAGATCTGCGGCTATCCGTGCTGCCCGGAGCTGCTCGCCGAGGATCACCTCCAACTCACCGATCGTCACGTAGCTGCGGTTCACTTCTATGTTCCTCCAGGATAGTTGTTGTACTCTCAACAACTCTCAGAATACTACTGATTAGACGGAGGAACAAGTATTACCGTGGAATCCCTAGACATCTGTGAGTAGAATGCTTCTGATGGTCTAACGCGTAAGATTCTACTGCGTAAGAGACCAGTCGCTTCCAGAAGACGCGGCGCGGCCCCCTCTGTCGGGGCTTGGCGCGTACCCGTCGTCGTGGACAAATCGGACGCCCCAACATCGCTGTGATCACGCAGCACCGCCATCTACCAGCGCTTTCAGCGCCTCGAAATGTTTTGAATAGTGTCCGCTCACCTCCACCGCACCGCGGCTCGCGGCTCGGTCCGGCGTTGCAGGACGCGCTACTGGGTGACGCCGTTCGGACCCGTCGATGTCGATCAAGGGCTGACCGGGTCTGCGATCGAATCGAATCTGATCGACGCGACAATCTCGCTCGCGAGTCGCTTGTCCTCTTCTGACGCTTTGGGTCCAAACCACACGAGGACGCTGAACCCACTCTCGCCATGCGCGGTCACGGGGATGACGATTGCCGGTGGGGCGGCATAAGTGCCTGCGCCACGCGTGGGTGCAGAAGGCGCGGTTCCGTCGATCGTGAGGGGGAAGTCGGTATCCGGCGGGGGCGTCGCCCGGGGTGCCGGACCTCCCGCGGAATGCTGAAACTGAACGGCAACCAAGTTGTCTGGCGCGTCCGTGAAATCCCAGGCCGTAGTCCCGGCTGTTGCGCCGCCCGGGTGCGTGAACTCATGGTCTACGTTGCTGAGGACAACACCTCGCACCCAGATCCTGCTCAGCATGTTGAAGGGTTGCGCGTGCCAGTTCGTCGGATACCGCAAGCTCCAGCGGAACTCGGTGTCGTAGTAGTTTCCCGGAGCCGAGTCGCGGTACGCGATCGACTCGACCATCCGCTTCGCCGCCTCGCGCTGAGCATCGGTGGCTTCGTCGCCGATCCACACGCGCACGGAGTACTTCGAATCCGCGTTGTGAATGACGCGCTTGAACAAAGGGGTGGGAGCGCCGTAGCTCGAGTCCGTGGGGACGGGGGTTTCCTTGAGATCGTCAAACGACAACGGAAGGCGCGTGTCCGGTTCGTTCGTTGACCTCGGTCCTGTGCCGTCGTAACCGAAGTTCACCACTACCACGTCCGTCGGCGTTCCTCTGAAGTCCCATGCGCTGGTGCGTGAGTTTGGACCGAGATCCGGATGCTGAAGATCGCGGTCCAGGTTCGAGATAAGCACGCCGCGGTGCGCGTCTTCGAAGTCGTCCCCATAATCCTTTTGGACATGCCAGCCGTCCGGATACTCGATGCTCCAGCCGCGCTCAGGGTCTACGTAGGTCCGCCATCCGCTCGAAAGCGGCCCAGGTTCTCCCACCGAAGGGCGGACGAAGCTCGGCTTGGTAATCCTGGTGAGATATGTCCCTGCGCCGATCCCTCCCGCGATGAGGCCGAGAACCAGCAGGGACGTTCCGAGCATGCGGTGCATCCGTGACTTGCGCGCGCGCTCACGAAAGCGAAGAAGGGCCGCCGCCGCGTCGGGAGTTCCGCCGGTCCTTCGCAGGTCACGGAGTCTCTCATCTAGAGACATCGCTGGCCTCCGGTTCGCCGAGGATCCTGCACAATCGCTTGCGGGCCCGGTGCAGATGGACCCGAACCGTCGACTCCGCGCAGGCCAGGATTCCTGCCACCTCCGCGACGGGTCTGTCCTCGACCAGACAAAGGATCGCTGCTGCGCGCTGTTGTGCCGGCAACGCCCTCAATGCGTGTGCGATTTCTGGGTCATTGAACTGGGGTTGAACTCCTTGCTCCTCGGGCATGACCTCGCGGATCCGGCGTCGGTCGCGTTTCGCATTCAGCGCGAGGTTGAAGCCAACTCGTCGAATCCACAGAGCAGGCTGGTCATAGGAGGCCACCTTGCTCCAGTGCCGAAGCGCGCGGAGGAACGTTTCCTGCGCGAGATCCTCGGCGGAGGCAAAGTCGCCAACCATCAGATACAGCGTTCCAACGAGCCGGGGATATTCGGACAAGAACACGAGGGACAGATCGGCGGGTACGCCGTCGCGCACGTTCACCTCCCAGCCCTGTAACACCCGGTGGACACCTCCGGTGTTTACACCCTTGCTCGCGTTCTGAGGCCCAAGAGGGCCGCAGATGAATGAGGCACCGGGCATGTGCCGCTCGCGTCCACGTCCTTTGGCCGAGGGCCGGCGGGACTGAACCGAACGCCGGCCGGCCTTAGCAAGCCGTTGATGCGTGCTTGAGTCGAGCGATCGGAACGGTCTCAACCGCTCGTCCTCCCTGGTGGACGACGACTAGTTCCCCCCGAAACTCGTGGTTCGAGAGTCGTCCACTCAGGACCACAGCCCGATCTTCCAGACACATTTGCCGGGTAGGACGCGATCAACAGGGTGACGACGTTCGAACCGCGCAACGAGTTCCTCCCCGCGACCGTGGCCCTGTCGTACCCACCGTGTAGAGTCCAGCGGTGACGAGGAAGGGGACTCGAGATGGCGGAAAAGGGGCGCGGGCCGGGCGTTACGGGAAAGAACGAGATTAGACCCACGGCGGATGCGGTGATTTCCAAGTTGGTGGAGCTTTCCAGAGGGGTCCCGTCCCCATCAGATGCGAAGGGCGACTCGAAGCTTGCAAGGGCGGCGCGAACCGCTGATCGGCGCTGAGTTCGCGGTATGGCGGGCGATCCAGTCTTAGCGCTGATATTCGACTTTGACGACACTCTTGTCCCCGACACAACGACGCTGTTCTTGAAAAGCCGCGGTATCGACGCTGATGCGTTCTGGACTGAACACGTCGCGCCGCTCGTCGCACAGGGTTATGACGCCACCCTTGCATGGCTGAAGTGTTTTCTCGCTCTCGTTGGTGAAGGGCGACCCCTAGGTCTGCTTACAAACGCGGATCTGACTGCGTTCGGGGCAGGATTGAATGATCGCGCGTATTCGGGGCTGCCCGCCTTCTTTGACGAAATCCATGGAACTGCGTCGGGAATCCTGCCGAATGCTCGAGTTGAGTTCTACGTCATTTCCGGCGGGTTGCGGGCGTTGATCGATGGGGTTCCATTTGTTCAAGAGCATTTTCGCCACGTATACGCCTGCGAACTGGACGAAGAGGCTGGGGTACTTCGGCATATCAAGCGGGCGGTCACTTTCACGGAAAAGACGCGATACGTTTTCGAGATCAACAAGGGAATCGCGCCCGAGCAGTCTGCAAAGAATCCTTACTTGGTGAACAAAGACGTGAAGAAAGATGCGCGCCGAGTTCCTTTTGCAAACATGTTCTACACGGGGGACGGCCTCACGGATGTCCCTTGCATCTCGCTTATCGATCCGCCAGGCCATGCCTTCGGAGTTCTGTCTCAGGAGGACGAGAGCAAGGCAAAGCGCGCGTTCTTGGAACTGCTCGAACCCAAGAGGGTGCGCGGTACGTACTTCCCGGAATTCGAGCGCGACAAGAGCCTCGGGAGGATCTTGCATCTTGCAGTCGGGGCGCGCTGCGCTGAGATCGTTTCACGCGGGGAGTGACTGAGTGTCCCGCTCCGATGCTGCATGGCGAGCGATGATTCCGCGGCGCATGAAGTGACGACCCGAGCCAAGGTTCATGGAGCGATCGGAACGGACCTCCCGCCTCATCTTCCCTGGTAAACCGACTGCAACTCCCTTCGAAATCCGTGGTTCGAGAGTCGTCCACTCAGGACCACGAGAAGCACATCGTTGTAGTTTCCGCTTCCACCTTCCTTCGTAGCGCCTTGCGCCGCGCGTCATCGCTCCGTACAATGTGCCGGTACGGGACTTTGTACGGAGGAGGCGCCGATGGCGACCAAGACCGAGCGGGTAGAAGCGCGTCTATCTTCGCAGGAACGAAAGCTGATTGAACGAGCGGCCGCGTTCGAGGGTCAGTCGTTGTCTTCCTTCATGGTGGCAGCAGCGACCGAGAGGGCCGAGCAAGTGATCTCGGCCCAGACCACCACCATGCTTCCAGCCGACTACTTCGATCGGCTCCTCGCCGCCATCGACCGCGCTGAGGATGCACCGCGCCTGACGGTAGCCGCGAAGAAGGCACGGCAACATGGACGCATCCGGTGACCTACCGCGTCGAGGCGCTGCGCGACGATCATGATCCCGCGGGTTTCGAGTGCGGGAACGCGTCTCTGACGGATTGGCTCAAGACTCATGCCCGCCTTGCCAAGGGGCAGGGCACGCGCACATACGTCCTCATCGACCAGGCAGCGGCGACCGTGGCGGGATACTTCGCGATCGCCCCGCATCTTGTCGCCCGGGAGGACGTTCCTCGCGGCCTCGGCGGCGGTGCTCCGAGGCATGTCCCGGCCATCTTGCTTGCCAAGTTGGCGCTCGACCGTCGGTTGCAGGGACATGGACTGGGGAGCGAACTGCTCGTGAGGGCTCTCGAAACCATCTTGGAGGCGGCCCGGATTGCGGGTGGCAAGCTCGTCGTGGTTGATGCCATCGATGAGAGGGCAGTGAGGTTTTACGAACATCACGATTTCGAGCGATCGTCACTCGAGCCGTCTCGGCTGTTCATGAAGCTGAGTACGGTCGCGAAGGCTCTCGGCAGCCCATGGCCGTGACGGCGGACCCACCCGGGCGCAGGCCCCTGCGCAGGGGAATCCGGTTCGCACATCGTCCCGCCACCTCCACCAGATTGTGTCGTGTGGGGCTCCAAGATGATCGAGTGAGATCGCTCGTGTTGGGGCGGCCTGGGATAACCCGCCGGCGCGTCGCGCCTCTGCGATCCGCCTCCCGAGCGCACTGGAGGATCGCCGTCCAGTCTGCTGCCCCATGACATGTGCACCCCCCGATGGTGCCGCGCGACCCTGCCGGGTTCTTCGCCGGTGTCGTAGGCTGGCGACGCTCGAGACGGGCGCCAGGCGCGGGGAGGGACAGGCGATGTTCGACTTTCTGTTGACGGATTCGCAGCAATCGCTGCGGGATGAGGTGCGCGACTTCGTCGCATGGGTGCCGCGCGACCTGATCTTGGACATGGACCAGGAGAAGGTCCTGTTCCCCGTGGAGTTCTTGCAGGAGGCCGGTCGCCGGGGGCTGCTCGGGAGCCGATACCCCAAGCGCTGGGGCGGCCGCGACACCGACTGGGTGACCACGTGCATGGCCGCGGAGGAAGTCGGCACGCTCGGGCTGATCTTTGGGTGCTTGTTCGGCGTCGGCTCGGAAGTTGTCGGAGAAGGGCTCTTTCGCCACGGCACCGACGCGCAGCGCGACAAGTATCTGGCGCCCATGATCGCAGGCACCAAGGTCGGCGCGGAGTGTCTGACCGAGCCGCGCGGTGGGTCGGATCTGTTCGGCGCGACGACGACCGCTGAGGATCGCGGCGACCACTACGTGCTCAACGGTCAGAAGCGCTTCATCGTGGGCGCCGAGGGGGCCGATCACTTCTTGGTCTATGCGCGCACCGACAACCGTCCCGACACTCACGCGCACAAGCGACTTACGACGCTGATGGTGGAACGCGGTCCCGGCGTCGATGTGCAATACCTGTACGGACTACTCGGGTGTCGCGGTGGCGGAACCGGTCGTCTGGTGTTTCGGGACGTGAAGGTCCCGAAGGAGAACGTCCTGGGTGAGCCCGGCGGGGCATACGCGGTGTACGAGAGCATCATGATTCCCGAGCGTCTGGCGACGGCGGCAATGACGCTGGGTGCCGCGCGCCCGGCGCTGGACATCGCGACGGCATACACGACTCGGCGCAAGGCCTTCGGACGCCCGATCAGTCAGTTCCAAGGCGTCAGCTTCCAAATCGCCGAGGCAGTCATGCTCTTGGATGCTGCGCGCGCGCTTGTCTACACGACGGCGCGCGCAGTCGATTCGGGCCAGGATCCGGCGCGCGCGCGCCGCATGGCGAGCGAGACGAAGAAGTTCGCAACCGAGACCGCGCAAAAGGTCGTGCACACCGCGATGCAAGTGGTCGGCGGGATCGGCTACACGAACGTGTTCCCGCTGGAGCGGATGTATCGCGACATGCGGCTGGCCTCGATCTGGACCGGCACGAACGAGATCATGTCCACGATCATCGGCCACGAGTGGTATCGCGAGTCGGGCGCGGCTCCGGCGTTGCGCGACTACGAAGCCGATGCTGTCAACGCCGACGCTGCCGACGAGAAGGTCTACGAGTAGGGCGCTTTGTCGTCCGGCCCGAGGAGGAGGGTTCGTTCGTCGTGCACCGCGCGCAACGCGGGGTGCCGGTGGTTGTGGTGTCCTACCCACGGGGTCCCGAATCGGCGTCGTTGCCCCCGCGTGGTTGAGTCAGCGGACATGGCCTGCCTCCTGCGTTTGTGTCTTGTGCGATCGTCGAGCACGCGGCGCGCGCCGCAGGCGCGCGCCGTACAGCATCACGGCGATCATCGCGGCAGTTACCGCGAACATCACGATCGTCATCGCCGCCGCATAACCGAAGCGAAGGAACTCGAACGCGTTTTGGTACGTGTACAGCGGCAGAAACGTCGTTGCGTAGTTCGGGCCCCCTTCGGTAAGAACGAGTGCCGGCACGAACGTGGATTGCAGGCCGAACACGACGTCGCGGGCCGCCAGCAGCACCAGGACGGGTGTCAGCAGCGGCAGCGTTAGACGTCGGAACGTGTGCCATGCCGAGGACCCTTCGACGAGGGCCGCCTCGTACAGTTCGCGCGGGATTTGGTTGCGCACCGCGGCGACAACGACGATCGCCTCGGCGACCTGGAACAGGCTGATGATGACGACCGACGTGCGCGCGCCCCACGGGCCGAGTAGCCACTCGGTTCCCGGCAACCCGATCGATCGCAGTCCCGCGGCGAGCGGTCCGTACAGCGGATTGAACACCCACATCCACAGCAGGGCGTAGGCGACGTCGGGGACGAAGGTCGGGGCGACGACCGCGGTGCGCGCGGCGCCGACTCCCGCGCGACGGGGGGCGACGAGTAACCCCACTCCAAGCGCGACGGCCAGACGCGCCGGGACTGCCAGCCCGGCGAAGATCAGCGAGTTGCGAAGTGAAGTCCAAAACAACACGTCGTGCGACATGCGCCGGAAGTTCTCGAAGCCGGCCGCGCGCGGCATCGAAAGCCCGTCGTAGTGAGTGAAGGCCAGCACGAGGGTAAACAAGGCTGGAACGACGACGAGCGCGCCGGCACCTGCGAGCGCCGGTGCGATGAACCACGCGAGGCCGGCCGATCGCGATGTGCGCCCCATCAGCTCTTTGGGGTCAGCGCGCGCTCGGTGTCCGGATCGAAAAGGTGCACGCGGTTCGGGTCGAGCCAGGCCTGCACGTTGCTGCCCGGCGCCGGACGAAACGACGGCTCCACTCGCGCAACCAGGGTGTGTTCTCCGGCCGACAGCGTCAGGAACACTTGATCGCCGGCGGATTCAACGAGATCGACGCAGGCCTGGAAGGTCTGCGCGCCGTCCGGGCGTCCCGACCATCGCGACCCTTCGACGTGTACGTGCTCGGGGCGAATCCCTGCGAGTACGTCTGTCGGGGCGACGGCGCGAGCGAGGGCGGCTCGCACCGGTTCTGCCAGCAGCGTGGAGCCGGACGCGCGCGCGCGCAGCACGTTCATCGCAGGGCTTCCGATGAAGCGGGCAACGAACAGCGTCGCCGGGCGCTCGTAGATCTCTTGCGGTGAGCCGACCTGTTCGAGCGATCCGTCGTGAAGCACGCCGATGCGATGCCCCATGCCGAGCGCTTCGATCTGGTCGTGCGTGACGTACACGGTCGTGGTGCCGAAGCGCGATTGCAGTCGCACGATTTCGGCGCGCGTTTGCGCGCGCAGCGGCGTGTCGAGGTTCGACAAGGGTTCGTCCATCAGCAACACATCGGGGTTGCGTGCCAGGGCGCGCGCGAGCGCCACGCGCTGACGTTCCCCGCCCGAGAGATTCGCCGGCACTCGGTCGAGCAGTGCGGCTATGTCCAAGGCTTCGGCGACCGACGCGACGGCGCGCGCGATATCGGCGTCGGGGATGCGGCGCGCGCGCAGCCCGAACGCGATGTTCTCGCGAACGTCCATGTGGGGGAACAGCGCGTAGCTTTGAAACACCATCCCGACGTTGCGCGCGCGCGCGTCCAGGCGTGTAACGTCGCGGTCGCCGATTTGGATCTCGCCGGCGTTCGGCCGCTCCAAGCCGGCAATCAGTCGCAGGATGGTCGACTTGCCGCTCCCGGAAGGTCCGACGAGGACGAACAGCTCGCCGTCGGGGATCTCAAGGGTGAGATCACCGACGACCGGCGTCACGCCGTAGGACTTGGCGACTTGGCGAAGCGAGAGCGTTGCCATTAGTCCGGCTTGGGTTGCAGAAGATCCAGGGTGGCGACGTCGATCTCGAGCCCGAGGAACTCCGGAGGTTCGGTCGCGTAGAACCACTCCTCGATGACGGGGTCGGCCTTGGATTCGATCTCGTGCCACACCGCGATGTTGGGGGACCGCCGCATGACGGGGATCTGGTCGAGGAAAGCTCGCGCGGAGGCCGGAGGCTGCGACGGGTCGAGGAACGCCTCGCTCTCGGCGACGGCACGCAGCGACGGAACAGTCCGTCCCGTCCGTGCCATGATTGTTGCGCCTTGAATGCCGAGCGCGAAGCGCACGAACGCGAAGGCGGCGTCCTGGTGGTCGGATGCACGAGCCATGCAATACGCGTCGGAGTGCAGCATCACCGCCGCGCGCCGAACCTTGGGATGCACAGGGAGGGGAGCGACATCCCACTCCAGTCCTTTCACTTGACGCAGAGCCGTCGTTGCGCGCCGGCTGTCGATCATCATCGCGAGCTTGCCGTTGGCGAAGCGCGACTCGATGTCTTCGGACTCGACCTCGGCGAGCGTCGGCATCACGCGGTCGCCGTGCTGAAGGTTGGCAAGGAACTTCAGCGCTTCCAGCGCCGGGGGATCGAGCAGACTCATCTGCGTCGGATGTTCGAGGTCGTCCACGATCTCGCCGCCGGCTTGCCAGACGAATGGTGCGACGCGGTTCAGGTTCGGTTCGAACCCGAGCCCGTGCTCGTCCACGCGGCCGTCGTTGTTGGTGTCGGCCGTGAGAACTTGCGCTTTCTCGCGCATTTCGTCCCAGTCCCACCCCGGTGAAGGCGGCGCAATCCCCTCTCGCGCGAATAGCGCGGTGTTGTAGTACACGACCGGCGTCGAGATGTTCTGCGGCAGGCACACGACGCGCCCCGAGAAGCGGAACGCGTCTACGGCCGGGGGGTAGAACTCGGCGAGACCCGGTCGCATCTGCTTGGTCAGCAAGTCGCCCAGCGGCTCGAGGACTCCCTTGGCGGCGAATTGGCCGAACCGGCGGTAGTTCAGAAGGAAAAGATCCGGCGGGTTGCCGGCGGTGAAGCCTGTTGCCAGTTTTGCCATGTGGTCCTTCTGGCTACCGACAACGACGAGTTGCACTCGGGTGCCGGCGTGGTCCTTCTCGAAGGCTGAAATCAGCGTGCGGTAAGCCTCGGCTTCTTGGGGATCGCCGAATATTTGCAGCCGAACCGATTCGGTCCGGGTCGACGAACATGCGGCGAGGATCGCCGCCAGCGCGAGTACCGCGACATGGCGGGCTAGCTTCCGATCCATGATCCTCCTCGGCGTGGAGCGATCGCGCGCAACGCAAGCGAGAGGGCGGCCAGAGCGGGCAGCGTCACCAGGGTTGCGCCGGCCAGCACGACCGGCCAGTTAGTCGGGCCGAGTTGTTCCAGCGAGCGCAGCATCAGCGGCGCAGTGTAGAGGTGCTCGGAGTTCAGGTACAGAAGTGGGTCGATGAAGTTGCCCCACGACAGCGAGAATGCGAGCAACCCCACCGCCGCCGTTGTCGAGCGAACCATCGGCATTGCCACTCGCCTCCATACTCGGGCGTGCGACGCGCCCTCCAGAAGCGCCGCGTCGAAGATGTCGGACGGAATCCGGCGGAAGGCCAACCAGAACAGCAGAACGAAGAGCGGGCTGCCGCCCATGAGCGCCGGGGCGATGAGTGGGATCCAAGTGTCGGTGACGCCGAGGCCGCTGAAGATCGCGAACCGCCCAAGCCACAGTGCGCTTACAGGGACGAGCAACAGGCCCAGTTGCACACCGAGGCCGAGTCCGCGGGCCCGTCGTCCGGCGCGCGCGATTGCGTACCCGGCCAGGGCTGCGATGCCGACGGCGAGCGGGACCGCGATCGCGGCGATTGCCAGGGAGTTCGCCAGCGCGCGCGCCAAAGGGACGAGCGAGAACGCCGAGCGATAGCCGTCGAGCGATGCGGTGGCCGGAAGAATCTCAATCCCGCGCGGTGGAGGGAGCCCCTCGCCGCGGAATGAACCTGCGATAGCGACTGCCAGCGGGAGCAGAAATGCCACGGAGACCGCCAGCGCCGTTGCCGGCCACGCGAGCCTGCGCAGCCGGCTCACTACAGCTCGAAGGGGTGCATCGGCGAAAGGACTGCGCCTTCGATCGGCGCAATTGCTTTTACGAGGCGTTCACCGTCACCGCCGGTGCCGACGACGAACCCGAAGTGGTACGGCACTGCGAGCTTGGGGCGGATCTGTTTGATTGCGCCGGCAGCCTCGTCGACGTCCATTGTGTACGTTCCACCGATCGGCACGAACGCAACGTCGGCTCTGACCTCGTCCAACTCCGGGGTGTGGTCGGTGTCTCCGGCGAAGTAGTAGCGGTGCGCGCCGAGCGGCACAAGGTACCCGACCCAGTTGTTGTCGCGTGGGTGGAAGTCGAGGCGATCGGGTTTGACGTTGTAAGCGGCAACCGTCTCAATCTGAAGCCCGGCTGCCTCGAGTTTCTCGCCCGGCCTGACGGCGCGCACGTCTCCACGCGTCAGTTGCGCGGCGATGTCGTGTGGGGCGACGACGACGGTCCCGTCTGTTGTGATCTTCGCGAGATCGACTTCGGACAGGTGGTCGAAGTGCGCGTGCGTGAGCAGGATCAGGTCGGCCGGGGGCTGGCCGTCGGTAATCCCCCAGGGGTCGATGTAGACGGTCGGGCTGCCACGCCACAACAGCGATGACTGCTTGAACCACGTGAATGCGTCGAGCACGGGAGATCCCTCCTTCCGAGCCGCGTCGCGCGGCAGGGCACTGCCGTTCCAGCGTATCGACGCACAAAGTCTACCGGCGCGCGCGTCCTAGTCGGAACTCCCGGCGGCGACCAGGGTCACCTCGACGGCTTTGAATGAGGCCCAGACGTGGACGCCCTCGGTGAGTCCGAGGCGCGTCACCGACCCCGGTGTGATCTCTGCGACGACGCCGGGGTGGGAGCCGATGCGCACGCGCGCGCGGTCTGCCGAGACGGTGATCGACTCGATCGGTCCCTCCAACACGTTGCGCGCGGAGCCTTCCGGGCGCGCGCGGAACAGCGAAACGTCGGTGGGGCGCACCAGCGCGAGTACGTCGTCCAGCGTCTCGGGCTCGGGCAGCGCGACGAACAAGATGCCGTCTGCGGTGTCGAGCCTGCCGACCCCGGCGTCGGCTGGAACTAGTCGTCCGCGGAATAGGTTCACCCCGACGAGTTCGGCGGCATAGGAAGTCGTGGGGGCACGGCGGATGTCCTCAGGGGTCCCGCGCTGGGTCACGCGGCCGTCCTCGATCAACACCAATTCGTCTGCGAGCGTCATGGCTTCGAGAGGATCGTGGGTGACGACCACGCGGACGCCCTCGAAGGAGGCCAGCGTAGATCGAACCAGATGCAGGATCTCGCCGCGCGCGCGCACGTCCAACGCCGACAACGGTTCGTCGAGCAGCAGCAAGCGAGGTTTGTGAACGACGGCGCGCGCCAGCGCGACGCGTTGCGCTTCGCCGCCGGAAAGCTGCCACGGCTTGGCGCGCGCCCGGTGCGCGATTCCCATGTGCTCCAGGAGTTCACCGGCGCGCGCGCGCGCCTGGGTGCGTGCGATGCCGCGCGCGCGCAGCGGAAACGCGACGTTGTCGAGCGCGCTCAGGTGGGGAAACAAGAGCAGGTCTTGGAATACGGTGCCGATCGGTCGTTGCGACGGGGAAGCCGACGCGCCGATTGCGGGGTCCTCCAAGGTTGTTCCGTCGAGACGAATCCAGCCGGCCTTGAGCGGCAGCAGGCCCGCGAGCGCGGCAACGACGGTGGACTTCCCGGCTCCGTTCGGCCCGAGCAGCGCGACGGTGCGGCCGGGCTCGACTGCGAGTTCCACATCGATCGTGAGGGAACCGCGAACGGTTTGTACGCGTGCGTCGAGACCGTTCACCGCGCGCTCTCCGCGATCAGTCGTCCGCCGGTTAACCCGAGCACGATCGCGGCGACGACCAACATCACGACCGACAGCAAAACCGCGCCGCCGGGATCGGTCTGCAGCGTCTCGAACACCGCGAGCGGGAGCGTCTGCGTGCGCCCTTGCAAGTTGCCCGCGAAGGTGATGGTGGCACCGAACTCCCCGAGTGCGCGCGCCCACGCGAGCGCGATCCCTGCGAACAGATGCGGGCGCAGCAGCGGCAGCGTTACGTGTTGAAGGGCGTAAAGGCGAGAGGCCCCGAGAGTGTGCGCGGCCGACTCCAAGCGAGGGTTCAGCGCGCGCAGTCCGGACTCCAGTGAGAGCACGAGAAACGGCATCGCTACGAAGGCGGCGGCGACGGTGGCCCCGGCCGTTGTGAAGGGGAGTGTGATTCCGGCGCGCGCCAGCAATCCGCCGAGCAAACCGAAACGCCCGAGGGCTTCGAGCAGTCCGACGCCGGCCACGATCGGGGGCAGCACCATCGGCAGCATCACGATCGCGCGCACGGCGGCGCGCGCGCGCAAAGGAGTGCGCGCGAGCATCCACGCAATCGGGAGACCGGCGAGAAGCGAAAGCGCGGTCGCGCCCATGCTCACCTCGGCCGAGACCAAAAGGGCCGCGCGCGCTGCGGGGCCGGTGAGTTCAGAGGCTGCATCGCTCCAGGGCGCGCGCACGGCGAGCGCCACCAGGGGAATCAGCACGAACGCGAGGCCGGGGACCGCCAAGGCTGCCGTTGCTCGCCCGGAACCGTCATTCCGGCGCAAGGAACCCGGCCTTCGTCAGGATCGAACGTCCGGGTCCGAGCAGGTACGCGATGAACTCGCGCGCGAGCGCCGACTGCGAGGATCCTGACACGATCGCGACGCTGTACGGCGTGACGAGGTTGACGCGGTCGGGGATCGGGATGGCCTTCACCGGCGGGACGTCGGACAGACTCGTGTCGGTCGCGTAGACGATGCCGGCGTCGGCTGCGCGCGCAGCGACCTTTTGGACGACGGCTTGATCATCGAACTCGTTTGAAACCAAGTTTGCGATGGCCGCGTCGTAGATGCCCGCCCGGCGAAGGGCGGATCGTGCGTAGTCGCCGGAGGGAACTCCCTCGGACGCGAGCACCAGACGCACGTTGTCCCAAGCGATGTCTTCGAACTTCGCCAGGCCGAGCGCGTTTTGGACCGGAACGATCACGATCAGGCGATTGCGAGCGAAGATCGTGCGGTCTTCGATTCCGGGTTTGCTTGCCACGGCATCCATCCATCGCTCGCTTGCCGAAGCGAACACGTCGACCGGGGCCCCGTTTTGGATTTGCGTGGCGAGGCCGCTCGACGGCCCGAAACTGAACCGGATCGCGGTGCCCGGATGCGTCTGTTCGAACACGGCTCCGGCCTGCGGCAGGACGGAAGCCAGCGATGAGGCAGCCAGAACAACGATCTCGCGGCGCGCGCCGGGTATCGAGGAGCATGCGGTCAGGAGCACTGCGGCAAAGAAGGTTGCAGCGAGCGCGCGCCTCATACCGGCAACTCCACGACCACGTTGGTCGCCTTGATTGTCGCAACGGCCTCCATGCCCGGGCGCAGTCGCATTTCGTCCACCGCTTCGCGTGTCGTGAGCGCGAGGACGCGGTGAGGCCCGGCCATGATCTCGACCGTGGCGACGATCTTGTCGCGCTTGATCGCGGTTATGACGCCGGCGAAGCGGTTGCGCGCGCTGCCTGCCGCGGTGGCGCGCGGCGCGCGGGTGCGCGATTTCGCAAGCAGACGTGCGACTTCGGGCGCCGGGATCAGGCGCTGTCCGCCGGTCGTACGCAGCGTGCGGATCTTGCCTGCGCGCTCCCACCTGCGGATGGTCTCGGCGCGCACGCCGAGCAATGCTGCTGCTTCTCCGATGCGGTAGCCGTCGGCCATGAATCCAGTATAGAGAGTTGTCCCCCGATGTCGCTAGGAAAACCTGGCGAATCGCTTTCGAAACCGTTGCGCGCGACCGGTTCGCGGCTTCCCACTGTGAGGGGTAACGTGGCGCGCGTGAAGGTTGTCTGCGCTTCGATTTGGGGACCCGGGCACGCGCACCCGATGCTCGCCGTTGCGCGCGCGCTTGCGGCGCGCGGCCACGAAGTAACGTTTTCTTCGTCGAGCAGCCACGAGGGTGACGCGGCGCGCGCCGGGTGCGCGTTCGTCCAGATGCCCGAATCCGCCGGCAGCCCGCAGACTGCCCTTCAGCCTTTCGCCGACGCACACGCCATGGCCGTGGTGTTCGAGCCGCTGCTGCGTCGCCTAAAGCCCGATCTGGTGGTGAACGACTTGCTGACCCTGGGACCCGGCGTCGCGGCCGAGATGTGCGGCATCCCGTATGCAACGCTGTCTATTCACAGCCTGGCGGTTCCTTCGCGAGAACTGCCGCCTTTCGGCTGGGGGTATCCACCGTCGCGCGATCCGATTCGTCGCCGCCGTGACGAGTGGCTCAAGCGCCTGAACATCCGCGACCTCGAGCGCGCGCGCGCCTCCTTCAACGAGGTGCGCGTGAAGCTCGGCCTGGCGCCGACCGACCGCATCGTCGCGCACACCGCCGCCGACCTCGTGCTCGTCGCGACGCTTCCTTCCCTGGAGATTCCACGCGCCGACTGGCCGGAGAACGCAGTGGTTGTCGGGCCGTGTCTGTGGGACGCTCCCGGCGAGCCGGTTATGCCGCCGCCCGGCGAGGGACCGCTGGTGCTGGTCGCCACATCGACCGCGCACGACGAAGGCAAAGCTTTGCACGCGGCCGTCGAGGCGGTGCGAAAGCTCGGCGTGCGCGCCATCATCACGACCGGGCGCGCGCAGATTCCCGCCAACTTACCGTCGCACATCGTCGCCGTCGAGTTCGCCTCGCACGACGAGGTCATTCCGCAGTGCGACGCAGTCCTGTGCAACGGCGGCCACGGGATCGTTGCCCGCAGCTTGTCGCTTGGGGTGCCGGTGCTGGTGGTGCCCGGTCACGGCGACCAGCGGGAGAACGGCTACCGCGTCGAGCGCGCCGGTGCCGGGCTGCGCGTGATGGGTCATAGCTCGCGCAAGATCGCTCGCGCGCTCGACCGGATACTGCGCGAACCGCGGTTCCGCACCGCCGCGCGCCGCTTGCAGGTCGAGGCCGCCGAGTACGACGGCCCCGCGCGCGCGGCGGATCTGCTGGAGGAACTCTTCGCGCGCACCGCCGCGCCCGCGTAACACCTGGAAGACCCCCCGGTCGACTCTCGACCGGCGTTGACGGTTCGCGACGCTCGGACGTACAGTTACCGGCGGGTAACGTAACTTTCGACCGGGGCCTGCGGCCCGACAATCCACAAGGGGGAACCATGCGTGAAGCTGTCATTGTTGAAGCGGTGAGAACGCCGCTCGGACGCCGCGGTGGGGCGCTGAAGGACATCCACCCGGTGGATCTGCTCGGGATGACGCTGAACGAGCTGATCGATCGCACCGGCATCGACGCCGGCCTCGTCGACGACGTCATCGGCGGCTGCGTGTCGCAGGTCGGCGACCAAGCGTTCAACATCACTCGCAACGCTTGGCTCGCGGCCGGCTTGCCCGAGCACGTCCCGGCCACGACCGTCGACCGTCAGTGTGGTTCGTCGCAGCAGGCGGCGCATTTCGCGGCGCAGGCGGTCATGTCCGGCGCGAACGACATCGTCGTCGCGTGCGGCGTCGAGAGCATGACGCGCGTCGGCATGGGCGCTTCGCTGGCCGGCGGGTTTCCCTTCACCGCATCGATGAACGAGCGCTACGACGGCAACCTGGTTCCGCAGGGAATCAGCTCGGAGTTGATCGCGGCTCGCTGGGGCATCACCCGCGAGGAAGTCGACGCCATTGGGCTGCGCTCGCAGTTGCTCGCGCAGCAGGCGACGAAGGAAGGTCGTTTCACTCGCGAGATCCTTCCGATCAAGGTCGGCGCCGACGGCGACGCGCGCGTCTTCGACACCGACGAGGGTCTGCGTGAGACCTCGGCCGAGAAGCTTGCGTCGTTGAAGCCGGCGTTCTACACCGAGGATGCCGCGGCGAAGTTCCCGGAACTCAAGTGGATCACCACGGCTGCGAACTCGTCGCAGATCACCGACGGTTCTGCCGCGCTGTTGATCATGACGCCCGAGAAGGCTAAGGAACTCGGTCTGAAGCCGCGCGCGCGGTTCCACTCGTTCGCGGTTACAGCCGCCGACCCGGTGCTGATGCTGACGGCCCCGATCCCGGCGACGCAGAAGGTTCTGGCGCGCGCCGGCTTGAACCTCGGAGACATCGACGTCGTCGAGATCAACGAGGCCTTCGCCACAGTGCTGGTTGCGTGGAAGAAGGACGTGGGCGCCGACGACGCCTGGTTCGACAAGAACGTTAACCCCAACGGCGGCGCGATCGCGCTGGGACACCCGCTGGGAGCATCGGGCGCGCGCCTGATGACGACGATGCTGTACGAACTCGAGCGCCGCGGCGCGCGCTACGGCCTGCAGACGATGTGTGAGGGCGGCGGCATGGCCAACGCTACGATCATCGAGCGCCTGAGCTAACGCACCAAACTCCGACGGCCGCCGGATATCCGGCGGCCGTCGCGTATTCTGCCGGCTTACCGGCCGTAGTCGTGGAAGCCGCGGCCGGACTTGCGGCCGAGCAGGCCGGCCTCGACCATCCGCGACAGCAGCGGCGGCGGCGCGTACAGCGGCTCCTTGAATTCTTCGAACAAACTGCGCGCGACGGCGTGCAGTGTGTCCAGGCCGATCAGATCCGACAGCGCCAAGGGCCCCATCGGGTGGTTGCAGCCCAGGACCATTCCCTGGTCGATGTCTTCGAGCGTCGCGAAGCCGCTTTCAAGCATCCGCACCGCGTCGAGCAAGTAGGGGATGAGCAAACGGTTGACCACAAACCCGGCGCGGTCGCGCGCCATTACGGTCTTTTTGCCGAGGTCGTTCTCGACGAACTCGCGTGCGATCTGCAGAGTCTTGTCGGCAGTCGTGAGCGCCGGGACGATCTCGACGAGCGGCATCACAGGGACCGGGTTGAAGAAGTGCAAGCCGAGCACTTGGCCGGCGCGCGAAGTCGCCGACGCCAGTTTCATGATCGGAACCGAGGAAGTGTTCGTCGCCAGAATCGCATCGCGCGGGGTGACGGAGTCCAGGCTCTCGAAGAGCTTCTTCTTCAGCTCCTCGTCCTCTACGACGGCCTCGATCACCAACTCGACGGAGTCGAATCCATCCCAGCCCGACGTGTAGGCGATGCGACCGCGGACCGCGGCGTGCTCGTCGTCGGTCATCTTTCCTCGGGAGACCGCGCGCGCCAGGCTGTGCTCGATTCTGCCGCGCCCGGCCTCCAGCGCCGACTCGCTGATTTCTTTGACTGCGACGTTGAGTCCGGCGCGCGCCAGTACCTCGGCGATCCCGGACCCCATTAGCCCACACCCGACGACACCGATTCGTTCCATGGCTTCCTCGCCTCCTGGAGACGCTTGTGGCGTATCTTCTCGACAGAATCTAGGCGGCGCGCGCGGCCGACACCAAACCCGCGCGCGTGAGAACGGAATCGCCCCTGCGGCACCGCGGCGAAGAGATGATCCGAGGAGAAGAGAGCCGGTAAGCCGACGGCGCTACTCGTCGACGATTCGCTGAGCGCGCTCTTTCAGGGCCTTGAAGTCCCGGCGAGGGCCGTTGTCCGGCAGCAGGCCGTCGGTCTTGGAGAACCCCCACCCCACGAGCGAGATGTGAACTCGCCCGCTCCAAACCCGCTTGAGCGGGGCCCCGCAAGCGCTGCACGACTCGGGGTGCGGGTCGCTGAAGGCCAGCGTGTGCTCCTCGTGTTCGTCGCAGCCGGTGCACTTGAATTCGTAGATCGGCACTTCTCCACACCTCTGTCCACAGACTGGGGAAAGACTACAGCGTTGTAATTACGTCTTGAGAAACCGTTCCACGACCCCGACCAACTCGGCGACCTTGGCGTCCTCCTCCGGGGTGTCCACCGCGTCTCGCACGCAGCCGCGGATGTGGTCGGACAACAGGTGCAGACCAACCTTCTCCAAGGCGCCCGTGGCTGCGTTGATCTGAGTCAGGATGTCGACGCAGTAGTTGTCTTCTTCGACCATGCGTGCCACGCCGCGAATCTGCCCCTCGATCTTGCGCAGGCGCGACAGGAGCTGCTCTTTGCTCTCTCCGTACAAGTAAACCACGGCTTGATTATACCCCGTGGGGGTATGACTCCGACACTCGGGATGCCGCGCTTATCGCCAGAACACGCCGGTGAAGAAGCCGCCGGCGATGAAGGTGAACCCGGACAGCAGCCCCCACAGCGGCGAGCCTCCCGGCAGCAGGCCGAGGTAGTACAGCACGAGATCGAGCACTCCGACGCCGAGGAGCCCGAGCATGAGCCATGGGACCCATACCGGAGACGGCTTGGGCTTGGGTTTTGGCGGCGCCTTGTAGCGCACGCGCTTGGATTTGGAAACAGGCATGCGCGCTATAGTACCCGCACCTCAACCGGCGGACAGAACCGTGCGGCAACGATCCTTCCCTGGTCTCCGATTCGTGCCCCATCTAGCCCTTGCCCTGCTGGGCTTCACGATTGTGCTTGCCGTGCGCAGCGCGCCGCCCGGCCCCCGCGTCGCCCGCCTGTCAACGCTGGTCGATCTGATCGCGCGCGAGGACGCCCGCTCCCACCGTTTGCGCGATCAACTGGAGGCGCTTCAGCGTGATTGGGAGACGCTGCAGGTCCACATGGGCGCGCGCGAGGAGCGTCTGACCGTCATCGAGCGGCAGATCGAGATGCTCGGCCGGGTCGTCGGCTTGTCCGCCGCGGACGGGACCGGAGTGTTGATCGAGATGCGCGACTCGACGCTGCGAACCTCCCCGTCCGGGGACCTCAACGACCTAGTGATCCACGAGCAGGACCTTCAAGCGGTGGTCAACGCCTTGTGGAGCGCCGGCGCCGAGGCCATATCGATCAACGGCGAGCGTCTTACGTCGGTCAGCGCGGTGCGCTGCGTCGGCAACACTCTGCTGCTGCACGGGTCGGTCTACTCGCCGCCGTATCGCATTTCGGCGATCGGGGATCCCCCAAGCCTCATCGCCGGGCTCGACGCGGATTCGCTCGTGCGTCGCTTTCGCATCTTTGTTGAGGACTACCGACTCGGGTTCGATGTGCGCGCCCAGAGTCGTGTTTCGGTGCCGGCGTACACCGGCGTTGTCTCGACGGATCTTGCCAAACTGTCCTAGAAGTTTGTCGAGGGGGGTCCGAGTGGGCGAGAATCGGGCGGACGGCAACGAAGGGGGATGTGCATGGACCGCATTTGGGTGAAGAGCTATCCGACGGGAGTCCCGGAGGAGATCGATTTCCCGGAGGCGCCGCTGACGAGTCTTCTGGACGATGCGGTTCGCGACTTCCCCAACAATCCCGCCTTGGACTTCCAGGGGCAGCGGTTGACCTACGTCAAGCTCGCAGAGGAGGTCGACAAGTTCGCCGGCATCCTGCGCGACCTCGGTGTTAAGAAGGGAACGCGCGTCGGGATCATTCTGCCGAACGTTCCTCAGAACGTGATCGCGTATTTCGCGGCGCTGCGTCTTGCCGCCGTTGTTGTCGAGAACAACCCTTTGTACACCGAGCGTGAATTGCAGCATCAGCTCGCCGACGCCGGCGTCGAGGTTCTTGTGACGCTGGACCAGATGTACGCGAAAGTCCGTGCTATTCGGACGGAGTTGCCCGCGCTGCGGGAAGTCATCGTCACGACGGTCTTCGACGGCCTGCATGGGATCAAGGCCCTGCTCGGTCCGAAGCTCAAGAAGGAATTGCTTGCACCGGTTCCCGTGGGTGACCCGGTTAAGTTCTGGAAGGAACTTATGCGCACCGCCAAAGGCGGCGTCGCGCAGACTCCGGTGAATGCCAAAGAGGACCTCGCGCTGTTGCAGTACACGGGCGGCACGACCGGTGTCTCCAAGGGCGTCATGCTGACCCACTACAACCTGGTGGCGAACTGCACGCAGGCCAAGGTGTGGTTCACCGACGCGCAGCCGGGTAAGGAGACTTTGTTGTGCGCGCTGCCGATGTTCCACGCTTACGGGCAGACGATCTGCATGAGCGTCGGCATCCGCCTTGCGGCACTCATCGTGCTGGTCCCGAACCCCCGCGATCTGAACGACGTGTTGAAGACGATCACCCGGTCGAAGCCGACGCTGTTCCCCGGCGTGCCGACGCTGTACGCGAACTTGCTCGCGCATCCTGACCTTGCCAATCACGACGTAAAGTCGGTGCGTATTTGCTTGTCGGGCGCAGCGCCGTTGCCGGTCGAGGTCCAGGAGCAGTGGGAGAAGGTAACCGGCGGCCGACTCGTCGAGGGGTACGGTTTGTCGGAGACCTCGCCGCTGACGCACGCCAACCCCGTTTACGGAAAGCGCAAGATCGGCACCATCGGCCTTCCGGTTCCCGGGACCGACTGCAAACTCGTGGACGTGGAAGATCCCTCGAAGGAAGTTCCCGCGCCGGGTCCCGGCGAACTGTGTCTGCGCGGCCCCCAGGTCATGCGCGGCTACTGGAACAAGCCTGAGGAAACCGCGGAGGTTCTGCGGGATGGTTGGCTGCACACCGGCGACGTGGCCGAAGTGGATGAAGAGGGCTATTTCAAGATCGTGGACCGCAAGAAGGACATGATCTTGGTGGGCGGCTTCAACGTCTACCCGCGTGACGTCGAGGAAGTGCTGTACCAGAACCCAAAGGTCCTGGAGGCGGCCGTTGCGGGATTGCCACACAAGACCTCCGGCGAAACGGTGAAGGCGTACATCGTGCTGAAGCCCGGCGAGTCGGCGACGACCGAGGAGATTGATGCGTTCTGTCGCGAGCGCCTGACTGCGTACAAGGTTCCCAAGCAGTACGAGTTCCGCGTCGAGTTGCCCAAGACGTTGGTCGGCAAGGTTCTGCGGCGCGCGCTCGTTGAGGAAGAGAAGCAGAAGATGGCCGGAGGCGAGTGACGCGAGCGAAAAGGCAATGAGCGCGCCGCGGATTCTGGTCGTCGACAACTACGACTCCTTCACCTACAACCTGGTGCAGGAGTTGGCGGAACTCGGCGCCGACCCAACGGTGGTGCGCAACGATGCGTGGTCTCTTGCGGATGTGGCCGCGTTCGACGCCGACGGAATCGTCATCTCGCCGGGACCCGGCTCGCCCGAGAACCCGCGCGACATCGGGATCTCAAACGACGTCATCCGTGAGTTCGGCTCGACCGTTCCGCTGCTGGGCGTATGCCTGGGCCATCAGTGCATTGCCTACGTGTTCGGCGGCAGGATCGTGCGCGCGCCGCAACTGGTGCACGGCAAGACCTCGCAGATATACCACCGGGGTGAGGGCTTGCTGGACGGTCTTCCGATTCCATTTGAAGCAACCCGTTACCACTCGCTGGTCGTCGAACGCTCGTCGTTGCCGCACGACCTGAAGGTCATCGCAGAAACCGACGACGAACTCGTGATGGCTCTTCGGCACCGAGATCTGCCTATCGAAGGCGTGCAGTTTCATCCCGAGAGCGTGCTGACCGCGGAGGGAATGCGCTTGCTGCGCAACTTCCTTGCGCGGTGCGTTCCCTCCGGCGCGCGCGCGTAGCCGGCCGCTTCGGCCGACGGGTGGTCGGCGTATCCGGCTACGGCGACGGTGGTGGTGACGAGTCCGTTGGGACCGGGGTGGACGGTGTCGGCGACGGAGTGGGCGACGGTGTCGGTTCGGGAGCCGGTTCCTCCGCGACGTAGATCGTTACCGTCGATCCTGTCGCGATGCGCCTGTTTGGTTCGGGATCCTGACGGCAGACCCGCCCGACTTCCACCGAGCATTCGGCGCTTTGCGGTTGCTTCACAATCTGGCAATTGAAGCCTTCGCCCTCGATGCGGTTGCAGGCGTCGTCCGAGAGGAAGTTGCGCACGTCGGGCACGATCGCCGTCGTGCGTCCGCTCGAGATGGTGAGGTCTACCGGATCTCCGCGCTGAACGGAGCCGCGCGCGGTGGGGTCCTGGCGAATCACGCGTCCGAAACCGACGGTGGCGCTCGGCTCTCGGGTGACGTCGCCGACCTTGAGTCCGGCGTCCTCGATCAGCCGTCGAGCCTGCGTCTCGGTCTTGCCGACCACATCGGGGGCCTGAATGAAGTCCAGGCCGCGCGACACTGCGATCTTCACGCTCACCGTGCGCTTGTCAACGCGCTCGCCGGGGGCGGGGTTCTGTGTTGCGACCGTTCCGCCCGGGTACTTGTCCGAGTAGACGGGATCCAGGATCTCGAACTTGAAGCCGGCTTTCTCCAGGCGATCGGTTGCCGTGCTGATCGATTCACCGCGCACGTCGGGCACCGTGGCCGGCGAGGCGCCGCCCAAGATCCCCATGAATGCCCAGGCGCCGACGCCCAGGATCGCGAGCACGATCAGCGTCAGCAGGATGATTCCCGTGCGCCGCCGCCGTTGCTCTGCCGTTGGAGGCCGACGTACCGAGGCGTATCCGCCGCCGGAGCGCTCGATGATGATCGTCTCGTCGGACAGCGCCGGAATGACTCCGGTTGCGTCGCCCAGCACCGGGGTCGCTTCGACCGGCTGGCCGTGAAGCGCGCGCAGCAAGTCCTCGCGCATTTCCTGCGCGGATTGGTAGCGGTTGTCGGGGTTCTTCGCCATCGCCTTGAGCACGATCGATTCGAGTGAGGCCGGCACGTCGGGGTTCAGGCGGCTGGGCTGGATCGGAGTTTCCTTGACGTGCTTGTAGGCGATCGCGACCGGCGACGAACCTGTGAAGGGCGGCTGGCGCGTGAGCATTTCGTAGAGAACCACGCCGAGGGAGTAGAGGTCGCTGCGCGCGTCCACCGGGGCCGAGTGCGCTTGCTCGGGGGAGAAGTACTGCGCGGTTCCCAACACCATGGCGGTCTGCGTTACGGTCTCGCCGGTCGCGGCGCGCGCGATGCCGAAGTCGGTGACCTTCACCGCACCCGAGGGCGTGATCATGATGTTGGCCGGCTTGATGTCGCGGTGCACGATGCCGTGCGCGTGCGCGAAGCCGAGGCCTGCGCAGACGTCCGCGGCGATCTCGGCGGCGCGCTCGGGGAGCAACGGCCCTTCCTCGCGAATCACCTCGCGCAGGGTTTGGCCCTCGATGTACTCCATCACGATGTAGTGCGTTCCCGCGTCGGATCCGGTGTCGTACACCCCGACGATGTTCGGGTGGTTCAGTGATGCAGCAGACTGGGCCTCACGCCGGAAGCGCTCGATGAAGTGCTGATCGCCGGCGTATTGGCCGAGCAGTGTCTTGACCGCGACGGTGCGTCCGAGCACGCGATCGCGGCCCAGGTACACCTCGGCCATCCCGCCGGCGCCGAGTTGGTAGTCCAACTCGTAGCGGTCGGAGAGCGCAGCACCGCTCCGGCGTCGCGTCACGGCAGAAGGTCCTTTCGCGTCATGAGGTCGGCTGGTTTGTGCTCATGCGGTAGCGCAAACGGTAGCACCCTTCGCGGGGGCGTCGCGTCCCGAGACGGCATCGTCATTTCTTGCTCCGATCTTTCAGGGCCCGTTCGAGCAATGCCTTTGCGATCGGTCCCGCTACGCGACCGCCGGTCGCGTCTGCACCGAGGTCGCCGCCGTTCTCGACTACAACCGCGACGGCCACTCCGTCGCCCCACGCGACGAACCATACGTGAGGAGCCTCACCTTTCACGCCGGTCTGGGCGGTGCCGGTCTTCCCTCCGACCTTGCCGCTGCACGAGTTGCGCAGACCTACTACCCGGCCGGTTCCTCTGCACGCGACGTCGGCCATCATCGCGCGCATCCCCTTCGCAGTGGCTTTGGAGTAGATCGGCTTCGATACGCGCGGAACCGTGTGGTAGATCACCTTGCCGGACGCATCGCGAATCCGAGAGACGAGGTACGGCCGTGCGACCTTCCCGCTGTTCTCTACGGTCGCCGCAACCAACGCCATTTGAAGTGGTGTGATGCGGACGTCCTGCTGGCCTATGCCGCTGTAGGCGGTGGCCGGGCGCGACAAGTCCTGCGCGATGTCGCAGCCGGCCCCGGGGAACGCACGCACGCAGCTTGGGACCAGCGGGATGTCGAAGACCGGGTCACCGTTCAGCCCGAATTTCGTGGCCATCGCCTCGAGCTTGGTCGGCCCAATCTTCATTGCGATCTGGGCGAAGGTCGTGTTGCACGAGACTCGAAAGCCCCGAGCCATGCTGATGCGGCCGCCGCCGGCGCACGCGCCACCGCTGAAGTTGCGTAGCGCTTTGTCGGTGTCGGGCAAGTTCAGTCGCCGCGGGTTGGGGAAGGTCGTCGTCGTCTTCATCCCGTTCTCGAGCCCGGCGGCGGCGGTGATGATCTTGAACGTGGACCCCGGCGGGTAGCGCTCTTGTGTCGCGCGGAAGGTAAGCGGCCTCAGCGGGTTGGTGTTGAGCACATCCCAAACCTTGCGGGATTGCGCCTGGCGCGACGGCGGCTCCGACAGCCCGTTGGGGTCGTACATCGGGTTCGCATACAAGCCGAGCACCGCACCGGTTTCGGTGTCCACGACCGCCGCCGCGCCGAGTTGTTTGCCGAACTTCGCGCGCGCGATTCGCTGCAGGGCAGGGTTCATCGTCAGCTCGAGGATGTTGCCTTCCCGGGTGCGTCCGAGCAGGCTGTCCACCCAGTCCTGCGGCGCCGCCGGTTCGCGTCCGAGCATGACGTCGTTGTATGTGCGCTCGAGTCCGGTTGCGCCGTAGATGAAGGAGTAGTAGCCCGTGATGGGGCCGAACAAGGCCTTCAGCGGGTACTCGCGTCCGTATCGGTACTGCGAATCACCCGAGGGGATCGAACGCGCGATCTCCAGGCCGCCGGCCAGGATTTCTCCGCGGCGCGTGCCGTATTCCTGAATGATTCGGCGACGGTTGCGAGGGTCTTCGGTGAGCGCGCGGGAGCGCACGAGTTGCACGTAGTTTAGTTGGACGAACAGCGCGAGGAAGGCCATTCCGAGCGCGAGCGCGACGCGACGGATCGTGCGGTTCATCGCACCGCCTCGGCGTCGGATACGCGCATCAACAACGCGATGAGAATGAAGTTTGCCAGCAAACTCGACCCTCCGTAACTAACGAACGGCAAGGTGATGCCGGTGAGGGGGAGCAGGCGGGAAACCCCTCCCATGATGAGCAGCGACTGCAGGCCGATGATGATCGTGAGCCCGGTCGCAAGCAGCGTGCCGAAGTGATCGCGCGAACGCAGGGCGATGTGAAACCCTCGCGCGACGATCAGTCCGAACAGCAGCAGCAGTGCGACGGTTCCGAGCAGACCGAGTTCCTCTCCGACGGCCGCAAAGATGAAGTCGGTCGGCAGGGTGCCCGAGCGCAGACCGGGATCGATCAGCTCGGGGTGGCCTCGTCCCAGGCCGACGCCGGTGAAGCCGCCGGTGCCCAGCGCGAAAGCCGATTGCACGATCTGGCGGCCGCTGCCCTGGAAGTTCGGCCACGGGTTGAGCCAGTCCTGCACGCGCGCGGCGACGTGGGCGAAGCGGTGATAGGCGATGTTGATGCCGACGGCGAACAACCCGAGGCCGGCAAGCGCATAAGCCCCGCGAGAGGTGGCCGCGTACAAGGTCACCACGTACAGCGCGAAGAACAACATCGAGGACCCGAGGTCTTTCTCGTAGAACATGACCGCTAGCGAAAGGCCCCACGCCATCAGGAGCGGACCGAAGTGGCGTGGGGCGGGGATCCCGAGTGGGCCGATCCGGAACGAGGAGATGGTCATCACTTCGTGCTTGACGGCGAGGTAGCCGGCTACGAAGGTTGCCAGAACGACCTTGGCTATCTCCGACGGCTGGAACGTCAGCGGCCCGAGCTGCACCCACAGCCGCGCAGAGCGACTGAGGTCGGTCCCGATCGGTGTTACCGGCAGTAGGAGCAGGACGATTCCGACGAGCATTAGTGAGTACCGGAAGTTCTCCAGGATCCGATAATCGCGGACCAGCAGCAGAGTCAGCGCGAAGGCGCCCACTCCGACGGCGATCCAGGCAAGCTGCGCATCGGCCAGCCTGGGATCGATACGGCGGATGACACCGAAGCCGAATCCCGACAGCAGGATCGCGATGCCGAGCAGCGTCGGATCGGCCGACGGTGCAAGCTTGCGAACTGCGATGTGCGCGCCCACCGCGAGGACGGCGAGGACCACTGTGAAACGGATCGCTTCGGCCGAGACGCCGGGGGAACCTGCGACGTCAACCAGAGCGCTCGTGCCGAACGCGATGATGATCGCGAGCACCAAGAGCCCCAACTCGGCGTTTCGTGGCCTCACGGTTCTTCCCCAGTGGGAGACGCGGAAGGTTTGGGCTTGGATTGCCGCAGGTCGTCTACGTAGGCCCTCGCCTCGGATAGGGACTTGTACGGAGCTCCCTTCCGAACCTTGACTCCCAGCCAATCCGGGAGTTCCGAGACTTTGATTCCCGTCTTCTCTACGAGGCGAAGTGGTATCCGGGGGATCTCTTCTGGAGGAAACCCGCGGAAGATCGCCACCTCGTCGCCGGTTACTCCGACGTAGAAGTTGTTGTTCGTTACCGTGCGGGCGACGAAGATGGCGCCGAAGGCGGCGGCCGCGATGAGCGCCATCCAGATGAGCGCGCGCACTGGGAGTCTTGGATTGCGGCGAGCGTGCTGCCGTGAGCGCGGCGCCGACGTACCGCCGGAGCCCGTCACTTCCACCACGACCACCGTGATGTTGTCCGGTCCGCCGCGCGTGTTCGCCTCGTTCACCATGCGCGAGCAGATCTCGTCGAGGTCGTCGCCGTCGCCGGCGAACGCGCAAATCTCGTCGTCGTCCAGCACGCCGGTTAGTCCGTCGGAGCACAACACCAGACGATCGCCCGATGCCAGGGGGATTTGGGCGGCGTCCACGTCGACATCGCGCTCGGCGCCGAGCGCGCGCGTCAAGATCGATCGTTGCGGGTGATTCGCCGCTTCTTCGGCTGAAATCTTGCCTTCGTCCACCATGCGCGCGACGAGCGTGTGGTCGCGCGAGATGCGCTGAATCCGTCCGCCGCGGAGCAGGTACGCCCGCGAGTCTCCGACATGCGCCAGATGCGCATCGCCGCTCTCGACGACGACTGCGGTCATGGTGGTTCCCATGCCTTTGAGTTCGGGGTCGCGTTGAGACTGATCGTGTACTGCTCTGTTTGCCTTGCGCACGGCGTCGCCCAGTCCCGCGGCCGCGCGCGTGGGACTTAGCGTGTCCAGGGCCTGGATCGACTCAAGGGCGAGGTTGCTGGCAACCTCGCCTGCGCGGTGTCCGCCGAGTCCGTCGGCAACCGCGAACGTGTGTAGGCCGGCGAACATTGCGTCCTCGTTCTGCTCACGCGCGCGCCCGACGTCGGTGCGAGACCCCGACCGCAGTTCAAACGAACTCATCAGCGACGGATCTCCACGACGGTCTTGCCGACGCGGACCTCGTCGCCGACCGCCAGCGGGGAGGGGGATGTGACCTTGATCCGATTGAGGTAGGTGCCGTTGGTGGACCCGAGGTCCTCGACGAACCAGGTTCCGTCCTTGGAGAACAGGCGGGCGTGCAAGGTCGAGACATAGGTGTCGTCAAGGGGGACGGTGCAGGCTTCGGTACGGCCGAATGTGACGTCGGCGTCGTCGAGCGGGAGTTGGCGTTCGGGCTTCTCGGGCTCGTTCACTGCGATCTGCCGCGGGTGCCCTCGGCGCTTGCCGGACGACTTGGCCTGTGTGCCGCCGGCCTTGGGCGCGCGCGAGCCGACCAGGTCGAGGTAGACGATTCGCACGGCGCGCGCGATGAACAGGTACAGCAGCGCGAGGAACAGGAACTTCAGAATCGTAAGAACGATGGGTGGCAACTACGGCCTCCGGAATTCCAAAGTTGTCTCTCCGATCACCAGGCGATCTCCCACGGCCAGACGATGCCTGTTGACCCGCTTGCCGTTGATCTCGGTTCCGTTTGTCGAGCCCAGGTCCAGCACGACCCACTCGTCGCCTTCACGCCGGATTTCGGCATGACGGCGTGACACGCCGGGGTCGGGAATCATCACGTCGCACCAGTCGCCGCGTCCGATCACGACCGTCTCCTTCGACAGCGGCCAGACGCGGGTGTCCTTCCCGATCTGCACGAGTTCGGCGTCTGCATCCAGAGACATCTGAATGAGTTGCGTCTGCGGGCCTGCCTCGGGCTCGGGCTGGGCGGATTCGAGGAACTCGGCGTTGATCCCGAACGTGCCGGCTGCCTGCCGGGGCTCTTGGAGAAGGGAGATCTCGGGCGGCCCGACCGTCTTCCAGTTCTCGGCTGCGGCCGCGCGCCGGGCAACGGCGATCAACTCTTTCTTTAGCGTGCCTCGGATCTGCATCAGACGCTCGAAGTCCTTGGCGGCAAGGCGGAACGTGAACTCGTTTGGGACGAAGACCGCGCCGCTTGCGGCGGTGGTCTTGCCCTCCTCCATGGCCCGCACCATGCGCTTGCCCAGCTCGATCGGCTGGACGCCTCCGCCGGGGAGGGCCCGCGCGAAGAACCCCTCGACGATGCCTTCGAGGCGCTTCTCGAACTGCCGCAGGATGCTCACGGGCCGGATCGATTCTAACCTGGGCTGAACGCCCTGCTCAGTGGCTGGACGGTCATCGTGCCGACAGGAACCGACCCGGTAGGGGCTGATACACTCGCTTCCCGCGTGCGCCGCGTGCGCCGCGTGCAGTGCCAGGGGGACTGGCGGAACTTGGCAGACGCGCACGGTTCAGGTCCGTGTGAGCTAACGCTCATCGGGGTTCAAATCCCCGGTCCCCCACGATGTTGGTGATCCGAAACGTCCGGCTGCACGTGGGGTCGGGCGGCGGACTCATCGAGGATGCCTTATTTATCGCCGACGGCGAACGGGTCCTGTACGCGGGTCCCGCCGCGCACGTGGCCGCGCCCGCCGGCTCTACTGTGATCGATGCGGCCGGCCGGTTTCTTATCCCAGGGCTCATCGATTGCCACGTTCACCTGTGCTTCGACGGGTCGCCGGATTTCGAGGGGTTCGCGCGGGGGCTGACTCCCGCTGTGGCGGCGGACCTGTGCCGGTCGAATGCCTTGCGCGCGCTCGAGGCCGGAATCACCACGGTGCGGGATCTCGGCGGGGTCGGCACGTCCGTTCTGGACGCAGCCGAGGCCCAACGGCGGGGTGCGATCGATGGCGCGCGCATCGTCACCGCCGGCGAGGTTCTGACGGTCCCTGGGGGGCACGCCTACTACATCGGTCATGAAGTTTCATCGACCGACGAGATCCTTGGGGCGATTCGGTCGCTGCACAATGCCGGCGCGCGCATCGTCAAACTCATGGCGACCGGGGGAGTGCTGACCGAGGGGATCGGGGCGCAGCAGTCCGCGTTTTCGCCCGAGCAGTTGGCGGCGGCGGTGACCGAGGCGCGCGCTCGGGGGATGCGGGTTGCTGCGCACGCGATCGGGGCCGAGGGGATCGAGGCCGCGGCGCGCGCCGGCGTCGACTCGATCGAGCACGGCTGCTTCTTGTCGGACGAGGCGATCGCGAACATGATCGCGACTCCAACCTGGCTTGTGCCGACGCTGTCGGCGCCGGATCGCATCAGCCACGGCGGGTCGGGCGTTCCCGAGTACGCGCGCGCGAAGTCGGCCGAGGTGCTCGTCGTGCACCGAGGTTCGTTTGCTCGCGCGGTGGCCGCCGGAGTGCGCATCGCGGCCGGGACTGATGCCGGCACGCCGTACAACTTCCACGGGGGACTCGCCGCGGAGTTGCGATTGATGCACGACGCCGGATTGCCGCTCGAGCGCGCGTTGCAGTCCGCGACGCGCGAGGCGGCACAACTGCTGGGACTGGGAGAGATCGGTACGCTGGAGGCGGGCAACATCGCCGATTGCGTGCTGCTGGAGGATGATCCGGTCGAGAACGTGGCCGCCTACAGTAAGGTTGCGGCAGTCGTGCAGTCCGGGCGGCTCGTGCTGGATCGGAGGTAATGGTGGGCAAGGTTCGGGGGGACCAAGTCGATATCGCCTACGAGTTCATCGGTTCGGGTGATCCGACTTTTCTGGTGATCCCGCATTGGTTCTTGTCGTCGCGCTCGATGCGGCCGAGCGCGCTCGTCCGGCGCCTGGCCGAGCGTCATCGCGTGTTGCTCTACGACCGTCGCGGGACCGGCAAGTCGGACAAGCCCGGGCCGCCCTACTCGCACGATCGTGACTGCCACGACCTCGTAGCGATGGGAAACTCCCTTGATTTGAAGGGCATTGTCGTGCTTGGTCACGGCGTTCGCGGTAGCCAGCTCGCCTTGCACTACGCGGGGCATCATCCTGAACGTGTCCGCGCCGTCATCTGCATCGGCGGGACGCCGCGGCTGCGCTCCGGACCCGAGTGGCCGTACGGTCTGTCCGACGCGGCGTGGGACGCCGCGTTCGGCGAGTTGGAGCGCGCCGAGCGCGAACCCGCCGGGGCGTCGATCGCGATGCGTGAGGATTGGGAGGCGTGCGGCCGTGAAGCTGCTACGGACATGTTGCAGCGCACGCGCGATGAGGATTTGCGCTCGTTTCTGCCGCGGGTCACGCCGCCGGTTCTCGTGCTGCACCTTCGCGGTGACCACGTCGTTCCCTTTGAAGCCGCCCGTTGGCTCGCCGAAAGCCTTCCGAATGGGACGCTCGAGGTGTTCGACGCTCCGCGCGAGGTGCCATTGCGCGCGTACGAGGAACTCGCCGACCACATCGAGGAGTTCCTGCGTTCGACCGTCGCGTGACGGCGCGTCCGTCCGTTGCGGACGGAAGTCGTCCAACCCTTGTGTGTGGTTGCGAGTACTCGCGCCCTGCGCAAACGATTTGCGCTGAGCGCGAGTACTCGAGGTGATACCTCTGGGGTCCACCGGGGCGCGGACCACGGCGCGTATGCTCGGTTCGTGAGCGACGCTGAGGTGGACCCGGTGACGGGCGCGGCGGATACGTGGGGAGCCGACCGCGTCTATCCCGACGACTCCTTCATGTTCCAGTGCCATCTGTTCGGCTACCAGGATCTCACAGAGCGCCTGCCGGAGGGCGCGCGCGTGCTGGACCTCGCGTGCGGCGACGGGTACGGATCGGCGGTGCTCGCGGCGCGCGCCGGATCCTGCGTCGGCATGGACCTGGACCCGCATCTGTTGGCGGCTTCCGCGCGGCGCTATCGCGCGGCGAGGTTTGTGGCGGCCGACGCTTTTCTCCTGCCGTTTGCCGACGGGTGCTTTGACGCCGTCGCGGCGCTGCAGGTAGTCGAGCACGTCGCCGACACGCGCGGGTTTCTGGAAGAAATCGCACGCGTGCTGAGTCCCGAGGGTGTCGCCTACCTCACTACGCCGAACATCGCGCAGCTTCCACGAACCGCGTCCAAGGAGTTCAACCCGCATCACCTTCGCGACTTCACTCCGACAGAACTCCGCGTGGAGTTAGAGCAGCATTTCGGCGAGGTCGTGTTGCTCGGCCAGATGCTCGACGAGTCGCTGGCGCGCACACAGCGGTTGCTGGCGGGCGCGCGCGAGGAGTGGAAGGTTGTCGGACGGGTCGAACGCGTCGAGCGCATCGTGCGCAGGCTCCCGGGTCCGCTGCGCGTGCGCCTGCGTCGCGCGCTGCTGCGTGCGGCCGGCGTGCCTGCGTGGCCGATGCCCGAAGCCGAGGCTGCGCGCGCCGAGATTCGCGCGGCCGATTTCCATGCCGCCGAGCCTGCCGAGGCAAGCGGCTGCACGATCGCCCTTGCGCGATTCCCTCTGCGCGCCGGCTGAGTTCGGGCGGCCCCCCTCAGTTTTTCCTTGGGGGATCGCGGGGCTACCATTCGGCATCTAAGACTGCATCTGAGGGAGGCACCGTGAGCGCGATCGTCATCCCGTCCGAGCTGCTGGAGTTGCGGCAGTCGATTCGCGACTTCGTAGAGCGAGAGATTCGCCCTGTCGAAGCCAAGTACTTGCATGAGCTGAACGAAACCGGCTTCATCGAGAACGGTGAAGAAGAGCGCCGCAAGATTCGCCGCAAGTCGGCCGAGATCGGGTTCTATCAGTTGCACATGCCCGAGGAGCTGGGCGGCGGCGGGCTGTCGTATCTCGGTCAGGTGCTCGTGGACGAAGAGGTCAATCGTTCGGGAGTGTTCCTTGCGACGCGTGGAAGCGTGCTCGCCTCGGTCGAAGGGCCGACGCCGATGTTCAAGGTCGCCAGCGACGACGTCAAGAAGCGATACCTCGAGCCGCTCATGGCCGCCGAGCGTGAGATGTGCTTCGCGCTGACGGAGCCGGAGGCAGGCTCGGACGCGACTCAGATCCGAACGCGGGCAGAGCTTCATGACGGCTCCTGGGTCGTTAACGGGCGCAAGCACTTCATCACGCACGGCGCCGAGGCGGACTTTGCGGTCGTGTTCGCGGTGACCGACTCGGAGAAGCGCGCGCGCGGCGGCATCACGGCCTTCATCATCGATCGGGAGACCCCGGGTTACGAAGTGACGCGGATCCAGCGCACGGCTTCCACGGTCGACCGGCCTGCCGAGCTGACTTTCACCGACTGCGTGGTGCCGCCCGAGAACGTGCTCGGAGAGGTCGGGCAGGGCTTCTACGCGGCGATGCAGTGGATCAACGGTGGGCGGCTGCACATTGCGTCCGGTGCGCTCGGGATCGCGCAGCACCTGTTCGACAAGATGCTCGACTACGCCAAGACCCGGGTGACCTTCGGGCAGCCGATCGGCAAGAACCAGTACATCCAGGGATACGTGGTCGACTCCTGGTGCGAACTGGAGTCGGCGAGGGCTTTCGTTTACGAGATGGCCGGACGCATCGACGATGGTGCCGACGGTCGTCAGGAGGGGGCGGCCGCGAAGCTGGTGGCGACCGAGATGGTCGGCCGTGTCGCCGACCGCGCCATCCAGGTCTTCGGCGGCAACGGCTTCATGACCGAGGTCGGGATCGAGCGCTACTGGCGCGAGGTCCGCGCCCAGCGCCTCTACGAGGGCACCAGCGAGATCCTTCGCACCAACGTAGCCAAGACGCTGGGTTTGTAACCCCGGGCAGGTACGGCGGGTCGGAGCGATTCGGCGTTCGCGATTCGGGTCGAAGATCGATGATCGGCTTTCGACCCGGCGCACGCATGTGCCCCAGGTCCTTTGAGGCAGACTTGCTCCGCGCGCGCATGACAAGGTTGACTGGCGCGTATGACAACCTTACTTGCGGCATTCATCACCCCGGGGCAGTCGCTGGCCGTCGCCGTTGAGCGCGCCAGCCTGGCCGAGCAACTGGGGTACGAAGCGGTCTTCACTACGCACATTGCGCAGCGAGACGGATTGATGTCGCTTGCCGCGTACGGCGCGGCGACGGAGCGAATCGCGCTCGGTACGGCGGTCATCCCGGCGTTTCCTCGGCATCCGGTCGCGTTGGCGTACGAGGCGGCGACGCTGGATGAGATCATCGGCGGCCGGTTGATCGTGGGAATCGGAACGTCGCATCGCATTGTGATGGAGAACTGGTACGGCGCGGACATGAGTCGCCCGCTCACGCAACTCAAGGAATACGTGACGGTGTTGCGATCCGTGCTGACGACGGGGCGCGCGGAGTTCTCGGGCGATTACTACAAGGTGAACTTCGGCTTCATGGGATACGCGGCGCGCGCCGGGTTGCCGATCTACCTTTCGGGACTGTCGCCCAAGACGTTGCGCTTCGCCGGCGAGGCGGCCGACGGAATCATCTTGTGGGCCTGCATGCCGAAGTACATTCGCGAAGTCGTGGTGAAGGAAGTTCGTGCAGGGGAACTCGCTGTGGGCCGCGCGCCCGGATCGTGCAAGATCGTTGCTGCGGTGCCGTGCGCGGTATCCGAGAACATCCAAGGCGCGCGCGACGCGTTCCGCAAGGACTTCCTCACGTACATGACGCTCCCGTTCTATCGAAAGGTGATCGCGAAGGCCGGGTTCGCCCACGACATCGGGGACTTCGACGCGGCGCTCTCCACGGGTGACGTCGCCGGAGCGTGCGCGGCAATCAGCGACGATCTCCTCGAGCACTTCGCCGGCATCGGTTCTCCCGAGGTCGTGCGCGCCAAGATCGCCGAGTACCGCGCAGCCGGAGTGGATCTTCCCGCAGTTGGAGCGTTCGCTGTTCCCGAGGGCGTCACGGCTTCGTTCGAGGAAACGCTTGAAGCGGCGATCGCGGAATGAAGGCCGTCCGGTTCGTCGGCGTCGGCAAGCCCCTCGAGGTTCAGGACGTTCCCATCCCCGAACCCGGCCCGGGTGATGTTCTGGTGAAGGTCGCAGCGTGCGGAATCTGCGCGAGCGACCTGCACATGTTCGACGGGTCGTTGCCGACACGCACGCCGCCGCCGGTGACGCCCGGGCACGAAGCCGCGGGCGTGGTGGCGCGCGCGGGAGACGGTGTGACCGCGTGGAAGCCTGGGGATCGCGTCGCCATTTACGCGGGGAAGTCCTGCGGCGTGTGTCTCTCGTGCCTGGACGGCGATTCGGTTGAGCGGTGCGCACTGCCGCTCGTGATGGGCATCGACTACGACGGCGCGTGGGCGGAGTACGTGAAGGTTCCGGCGTCGGGTCTCGTGCGTGTTCCCGACAGCGTTCCGTTGGAGATTGCGGCGGTTCTTTGCGACGCGGTAGCGACGCCGTTCAACGCGATTCTCGAAACGGGTGCGCTGCGCGCGGGTGAGAGCGTCGCGATTTTCGGTGTCGGTGGACTCGGCACCCACGGATTGATGCTCGCGAAACTGGCCGGCGCGCGCTTCATCGCAGCGGTTGATCCGAGTCCGGGCGCGCGCGATCGCGCAAAGCGGCTCGGCGCTGATGTGGTTGTGGATCCGAACGCGACAAAGCCGAGCGCGGCAATCCGCGCCGCGACCGGCGGTCGAGGCGTGGATCTTGCCGTCGAGTTCGTTGGAGCGAACGCGGTGTTGCGCGAAGCGGTTGCTTCGCTCGCGATCGACGGCCGGTGCGTGCTCGTCGGCGTAGGCGGTGAACCGGTGGAACTTGGGCCATCCGTCACATTCGCTGCCTTCCGGACGAAGCTTCTCGGTGTGATGGGGTACTCACGGCTTCACTTGGAGACGTTGCTGTCGCTCGTCGCTTCGGGGCGCCTGGACTTGTCCGAGTCCGTTTCGGAACGACTCGCCCTGGAAGATGCCGCGGAAGGTGTGCGCATTCTGTCCGAAAAGCGCAACGATCCCGTGCGGGTCTTACTCATTTCCTCCGATTCGTCCTCGGCCTAGCCGGCAGGAGGGATCTGCGCGCGCAGGGAACTGATACCTCGTGGGGAATCACTGCGCACGATCCGTGGGTTCGATGCCGAGGAGCGACGACTGCCGATGAAGAACAGGCGTCTTGCTGTAGCGGCGCTCACCATTGCGCTGCTTGCGGGATCGGGAATCGCGTTTGCGGATCCCGATCCGGTGAACCTCGTTCTCCAACTCATCACGCCGACCGACGTCCAGGCGACAGGCATCGGTCCGACCACGATCTTTGTTGCTTGGACGGACAACTCTCCCGTTGAGACGGCCAACCGGATCGAGATCGCGAACGACGAAGCCGGACCGTACACGCAGGTCGCCGCTGCCCCGGCATGCGGGGGCGTGGACCTGAATCAGATTCAGAACACCAAACTTGGCTCGACTGTGTGCAAGTACGTCGTCGCCAACCTTGCTCCGCGCGCCGATCCGGCGCCGCGGTATCTGCGCGTGACGCCGCTTATCGTGTCCGACCCTCGGGAACCGCGAAGCGCCGTGCTCTTCGAGGGCCGGGCGTCCGAGCCCGACCCGGCTATTCTCGGCCCGGAACCGCCGACCGACTTCACGTGCAACGGTGGCGGCGAACTCGCGTGCATCAATGTCAACAGCGTCACTCTGACGTGGACGAACAACGGCGACCAGCAGGAATTCTGGATCATGCGGGGCCGAGGCGCGGTGAACCCGTACTACGGCTCTACTCCGATCGCCAGGCTTTCCGGTACGACCACGGCGTTCCACGAGTACCTGCAGGAGTACAACAAGGTCTTCTCGTACCGCGTCGTTGCTGTGCGGATCCAGAACTTGCCGCGCGCCGACGGGACGGTTGTGACTGAGATGTCGTACTCGAACGGCATTCCCGATCATGTCGTCGTCGAGACCGCGCCCCTGCCGCCGCCGACCGACCCAACGGGTCTGACGGCGCAGTTCGTTCCGCCGTCGATGGCGTTGTTGACGTGGACCGATCGCTCTCCGGCCGGGCCCTACATCGACGAGGACGGCTGGCGCATTGAGATCGGTCCGGCTTCAAATGACTTCCGGTCGGAGCTGACGCGACCGGCGTCTGCGGGGCAGGGCACCGTCACCTACACGAACATCTCGATTCCGCCGGACACCAAGCGGTGCTATCGCGTTCGCGGCTACCGCAACGGCCTCGCGTTCTCCGGGTTCACGAATGTCGCCTGCCTGGGCTCGATCCCCACCGCACCGACGAAGCTTGTCGCGGTCGCGGTATCCAACGCGCAGGTAGATCTGTCTTGGCGCGACAACTCCGACGCCGAGGAGTCCTTTGACATCGATCGCTGCGCAGGCGTTTGTTCTGCTTCGTCGGCAGGATGGACGCAGATCGCCGATACGCCGCCCGACGCCGAGAGCTTCAGCGATACCGGAACGGTCGGCCTCGCGACGTACTCGTACCGCGTGTACGCACACAACTCCTCTGGTCGTAGTGCTCCGTCGAATATCTCCGTCGTTACGACACCCGCTGCGCGGGTCGCCAAGCCCGATGACTTGAGCGCCGTCGCGACCGGATCGCACGAGATCACCTTGGACTGGGTGGACCGGGCGACGAACGAGACCGGGTACTTGATTGAGTTCCGCCGGCCCGGCGGCGAGTGGGCCGAGTTGGCAAAGAACCTCGGCCCGAACTCGCATCACTACGTTGATGTCGAGTCGCTTGGTGCGAGCCAGCGCCGCTGCTATCGCGTGCGCGCGACCAAGGGGACCGACGAGTCGAGTGACCCATCGGACGAGGCTTGCGCGACGACTTTGCCGCCGCAGCCGCCCAACGGCGACCCGACGGGTCTGGCCGCAACCGTGCAGTCCAACACGAGCATCGTGCTTGGGTGGACCGACAACGCGTCCAACGAGTCCGCGTTCCGCGTCGAGTACATCGCGTTCCGGAACATGGCCTGCCCGCAGGATCCCACCGGGATCCCATTCGCCAAACTGACAACCGCGCCGGGACACAGCGGCCTAGGTGCGGCGAACTTCCTCGTTACCGGACTCGTGCCGCACACCGCATACTTCTTCCGCGTGCGCGCCGAGAACCTTGACGGAGTGTCGGGCGTTTCGAACGCAACCACGTGCGCGCAAACGTTCGGACCGCCGCTGCCGGTGTTCAAGGATCCGGCTGAAAGCGGGAATGTGAGCGCCACACGCTGCGACTTCCAGATCACGGCGGGAACGACCGCGGGGCCGGATCGAGTAAAGCGGCTCCTGGTCTACGTCAACGCCATCGTGTCCGGCACGAACCTGTCGACGACAGACACGATCGAGGTGTCGGCGGCCGACAACCCGTCGCCGATCGTGGGGCCCAACACGTGGAAGATCCAGCATCAGTTCCGGCGCGGGATCAATTACCGGCTGCTGGTCACCTCGTACGGGTATGAAGCACCGAACTGGGCCAGCGCGACCGCCGAGGTGCACGACATCAAGGTCCTCGCCGACTGTCCGGTTGAGCCCGACCCCCTGCCGTAGGTCACGAGTCCAGCGTGGCGCGCGCGCGCGCCTGAGCCGCCGCGTAGATCTCCTTTAGCGGCCGTCCGGACTCGCGCGCAACGCGCGCGCAGTCCGCGTACTCCGGTGCGACGTTGGTGACACCGCCGGGGCCGCGCGCGATCTTCACCCGCACCGTTCCTTCGGCAAGTTCGACCGACACGATCTCGCGCGGTTGCATCCACTTCTCGGCTTGCGTGCGGCGGATTCCAAGGGTCGTAGTTTCCTGGAAGAGCACATTGCGGCATGCGTGTTCCTCGCCGTGTCCGGTGAGGACGCTGAGCGTCGCGGCCGGACGTCCGTGCTTCATCACAATTGGAGTGATCCACGCGTCCTGAGCGCCTGCGGCGAACAGTCGTTCCAGCACGTACTCGTACAGCTCGGGGTTCATGTCGTCGATGTTGGTGGCCAGCAGCACGCACGGGACTGGTCCGAAGGCGTCCTGCTCGGTCGCGGGTTCTCCGATGAGCAGCCGGACGACGTTGGGTATCTCCAACTCGCGAGTGCCGGCGCCGTAGCCGGCGCGCGCGATGCGCATCGGCGGGATCTCGCCGAAGCTCTCGACGGTAGCCGCGAGGATCGCCGCGCCGGTCGGAGTGACCAGCTCGTAGGGAATTCCGCGCGAGTGCACGGGAGCGTTCTTTAGAAGTTCGACGACGGCCGGACCCGGGATCGGGTAGACGCCGTGCTCGGTGCGCATCATTCCCATTCCGGTGGCCACCGGCGATGCGAAGACACGATCGACATCGAGGTAATCCAGGCCGATTGCGGTGCCGAGCACGTCGACGATCGTGTCGGCGGCGCCGAGTTCGTGGAACACGACGTGAGCGACGTCCTTGCCGTGCACCGTCGCTTCGGCTTCGGCCAAGCGTTGGAAGATCCGGAGTGCGGTGGCGCGCGCGCGCGGTGTGACTTCGGCTTGCTCGATCAGCGACCGAACGCTGAAGTAGTTGCGAAGCACGCTGGTGTTTTCGCCGCGCACCTTCACCGCCGTCGCTGCGATGCCAAGTCTTTCGACGCGCGTGATCTCGAGTTCGAATCCTTCCAGGGGCAGCTTCGCCAGCGGTGCTTCTATCGTCTCTGGTGGAACTCCCGCGTCGAGCAGCGCGCCGAGCGTCATGTCGCCGGCGATGCCGGAGAAGCAGTCGAAGTACGCGATCGCCGTCATGGGCGACTCCCCAGGATTCGGTGCGCGAGCACCGCGGCTCCGAAGCCGTTGTCGATGTTGACCACCGCGATGCCGGGCGCGCACGAGTTCAGCATTGCCAGCAGTGCGGCGAGTCCTTCGAACGCAGCGCCGTACCCGACGCTGGTGGGCACCGCGATGACGGGAGACGACACCAGTCCGGCCACGATGCTCGGCAACGCTCCCTCCATCCCCGCGACGACGATGACCACCGATGCTGCGCGCAGTTCTTCCTGTGCGGCGAGCGTGCGGTGCAGACCGGCTACCCCGATGTCGGGGATGCGACGGATCTCGAGCCCGAGGGCTTCAGCGACGGTTGTGGCCTCTTGCGCCACCGGCAGGTCGGCGGTTCCGGCACTGACGATCGCGACCGGTCCCGCCGTGTCTTGGGTCCGCGCGCGCAGCACCACGACGCGACCGACCGGGTCGTAGCGGATGTTCGGGTCGAGGTCCCGAATCGCGTCATAGGCGGCCGGGTCGGCGCGGGTTGCCAGCAGGGGAGCGTCGGGGTGCGAGAGCATCTCGGCGGCGATAGTGCGGATCTGTGCAGGGGTCTTGCCGGGGCAGTAGATCACCTCGGGGAGGCCGGTGCGCAGCGCGCGGTGGGTGTCCAGGCGCGCGCAGTCCACGTCGGACACCGGCAGGCGCGAGAGATGTCCGGCGGCCTCAGACACCGAGACATCGCCGCGGGCAACCGCATCCAGCAAGGTGGCAAGCGTTTCCGGGCCCATCGAGGCGATATCCTAGCCGTCGCCGTGACTCTCAGTGACAGTGCACTCGCGATCATCGCCCTCGCCTCGGCGGGGTGCGCCCTGCTGGCCTTGATCGTCGCGCTCGGCCTCGGGCGCCGCTTGCGCCAGGTGCGGCGCTCCTACAGCCTTCGTCATCGTGCCGAGTCCGCGGCCGATGTGGCCGGCGGGGTCGACTCGCTCGAGCTTGCCGAACTGCGCCAAGCGATCGTGCACTCGATCCAGCGCGTTGGGCTGGTGCGCTTCGACGCCTTCGAGGACATGGGCGGCCGGCTGTCGTTCGCCGTGGCTCTGCTCGACGCGGACGGCGACGGCGTGGTGATGAGTTCCATCAACGGCAGAAACGAGACCCGGATTTACGCGAAACCCGTCGAGCAAGGGGTGAGCCGCATCAACCTATCTACCGAGGAAGAAGATGCTATTCGGCGCGCGCTGCGAGGCATACCTGTGGGGCGCGCATGACCTGCCTTGCGTACCTGGGTCCGCCGGGCACCTTCACCGAAGAGGCCTTGCTCTCGATGGGAGGGTCGGCCGAGGCCGAGCTGGTTGCGATGTCCACGGTTCCCGAGATCGTGCGCGCGGTGGAGGCCGGCGATGTCGACGCAGGACTGATCCCGATCGAGAACTCCATCGAGGGGTCGGTGAGCGTGACCTTGGATTCGCTCGCGTTTGCGACCGAGCGCGCGCAGATTGTCGCCGAGGTCGTTCGGCCGATCCGTCACGCGCTGCTTGGGTTGCCCGGCGCGCGCCTAGAGGACATCACAGACGTCGAGTCGCATCCGCACGCAACCGCGCAGTGCCGCGAGTACCTCGCGCGCGCACTTCCCGGCGCGCGCATCCATGCGGCCAACTCCACCGCCGAGGCCGCGCGCGAAGTGAGTGAGCGCGGCGACGCGACTTGGGCCGCGATCGGAACCGCGCTCGCCGCGGAGTTGTACGGGCTCGCGGTGGTCGAGGCCGACATCGAGGACAGGTCTGAGAACGCGACGCGGTTCGTCCTGATCGGGCGCGCGCGCCCCGAGCCGACAGGCTCGGACAAGACCAGCGTGGTCTGCTTCATCGGGCAGGACCGGCCGGGCTCGCTGCTGGCGATCCTTCACGAGTTCAGCGATCGGCAGATCAACCTGACGAAGTTGGAGAGCCGCCCGACGAAGGAGCGGCTCGGGGAGTACTGCTTCTTCATCGATATGGAAGGCCACGCCGACGAGCCGCCGGTACGCTACGCAATCGATTCGCTGCGCACCAAGATCCTCGAAGTGAAGGTGCTGGGCAGTTACCCGAGGGCAACGCATGCTTGATCTGAAGTTGATCCGTGAAGACGCCGACGCAGTGAAGGCTGCGCTTGTTCGCCGCGGTGCCGCGTCGTCGATAGACGACGTGCTGGCCGTGGACGTTGAGCGCCGGCGCGCGCAGGCGCGCCTGGACGTACTGCGGGCCGAGCAGAACCGTGCCGGGCGCGATGTCGCGCGGCTGAAGGGCGACGACAAGCAGGCGCTGCTCACGCGACTGAAGGAACTCTCCGACGAGATCACCGAATTGCAGAACGCCGAGTCGGACGCGGCCGCGCGCTTGCGCGCGCTGCTGCTGGAGATCCCGAACCTGCCGCACGAGTCGGTCCCGTCGGGCGCGACCGAAGACGACAACGTGGTCATGCGGCAGTGGGGCGATCCGCCGGCGTTCGACTTCCAGGCGCGCGATCACCTGGAACTCGGCGAGATACTCGGCATCATCGACATGGAGCGCGCGGCGCGCGTGTCGGGCACGCGCTTTAGCATTCTCAAAGGCGCAGCCGCGACGTTGTGGCTCGCGGTGTCGCGCTTCGCGATGGAGCAGTTGGTCGCGCAAGGTCACACGCCCGTGCTGCCGCCGGTGCTGGTTCGCCGCGAGGCGATGGAAGGCACAGGTTTCTTCCCCGCAGGCGCCGACCAGATCTATCAGGTGCCTGCGGACGAGTTGTTCCTCGTCGGGACCAGCGAGGTACCGCTCGCGGCGATGCACATGGACGAGATCGTCGACGCGGCCGCGTTGCCGATGCGTTACGTCGGGCATTCCGCGTGTTTTCGGCGCGAGGCCGGTGCGAGCGGCAAGGACACGCGCGGGACGTTCCGCAACCACCAGTTCGAGAAGGTGGAGATGTTCGTGTTCTGCCGGCCCGAGGATTCATGGGCCGAACACGAGCGCTTGATCGCGATCGAGGAGTCGGTGATGCAGGCGCTTGGCTTGCCCTACCGGGCGGTCGCGCTGTGCACCGGGGACATGGGCGCGCCGAGTGCCAAGACCGTGGACCTAGAGGTGTGGTTCCCCGGCCAGGGGCGCTACCGCGAAGTCACGTCTTGCTCGAATACCACCGACTACCAAGCGCGGCGTTTGAACGTGCGCATGAAAACCGACGCCGGCCCTGTGTTCGCGCACACTCTGAACGGCACAGTGGTGACCAGTTCGCGCACCGTCGCGGCGATCCTGGAGAACAACCAGCGCGCCGACGGCTCGGTCGTGGTGCCGGAAGTGCTGCGCGCGTACTGCGGCTTCGACGAGATCCGGCCGCGCTAGTTACAGAAGCGGGGCGGTTCGCAGGGTCAGGTTGATGCCGAGCAGATGCTTGGCGCGCGCCAGTTGCGGCGCCAGACGTGTAATGCCGATGGGACCCTGATCCATGAGCCCTTGTGTGTGGACCCCGAGCGTGACGATGACCCCGACCGCGAGTCCGTCCTCGGAGATGATCCCGCTGCCGGAGTCGCCCTGCATGATCGCGCCGTAGGCGTAGACATGGTCGACCGA